>Ga0335075_10000104_pt1 | contig 163391 bp, 158 predicted proteins | sample Lox_Sample_24_FD_206723 | JGI IMG/M metagenome (GOLD analysis project Ga0335075, IMG submission 206723) | Soil microbial communities from Loxahatchee National Wildlife Refuge, Florida, United States - Lox_Sample_2.4 | ecosystem: Environmental > Terrestrial > Soil > Wetlands | place: USA... | reverse complement strand
CAAGAGCTTGGTGATCTTTTATTTACAGCTGTAAACCTCGCACGACACTTGAAGATTGATCCGGAGTTGGTTCTGCGGGATACAAATGCCCGGTTTCGCGACCGCTTTGGGGCGATGGAGCATGAAGCTGATCGGCCACTGGAGGAGCTTCCTCCAGAGGAACTGGAGCGGCTTTGGGCGCATGCAAAACGGCAGGAACGTGGTGCATGAATTGGCGAAAACCTGGAAGTATTCCACTTTATCCACAGGGCTGCGATGGCGGTAGCCGGCTGGATAGTGCGCGCTCATGGTGTATCCTCATCACGTCTGCAGGATGGCATCTCCGAGTCCAGGCAAATGCAGACTGATGAGTGCCGGCGTACCCAGGTTGAACTCCTCTACCTGGACTGGCCGTAACAGGTTTCATTCGGGACACGGAAGGCAACGCAATCTTTCAACTCTCAACTCTTGAGCCCTAACAGACGGTCATCCATCTATGAGAATCGATGCAATCTTTCTGCACGAACTGCATATCCCCCTCGTTCAACCCTTCGTAACCAGCTTCAGCACCACAACTACCCGGCGTATTCTACTGGTCGAACTCAAGGCCGACGGACTGACCGGCTGGGGCGAGTGCGTGGCGGGCGAGCATCCGTATTTTTCAGAAGAATCCATCGACAGCGCGTGGCAGGTCATGCTGAATGAGCTGGCTCCCATACTGGTTGCCGCGGAGCCGGAACATGGAGGAAAGTGTCCGGGCCTGTTCAAGAGAGTGCGCGGAAATCGCATGGCCAAGGCAGGACTGGAAAATGCTGTGTGGGACCTTGAAGCGCAGATGCGGGGTGTTCCGCTGGCAGAGCTTTTGGGCGGCATTCGTGAGAAGATTCCGTGCGGCGTCTCGGTCGGTATTCAGCCGACGCTGGAGCAGCAGATGGCCGAGATCGAGAAGGAACTGGCTGCGGGCTATCAGCGCATTAAGCTGAAGTGCAAACCGGGCTGGGATTCCAAGGTTTTTGAGGCTGTCCGTAATCGCTGGCCGGATATTGTTTTGAGCTGCGATGCCAACTCGGCCTATCGCCTGAATGATGCTGACCACATCTCGACCTGGGACAAGTTTGATCTGCTGATGATCGAGCAGCCGCTTTGGGCGGATGATTTTTACTTCCACTCCATGCTGCAGAAGCGGCTGGAGACGCCGATTTGCCTGGATGAGTCCATCCGCAACCGACGCGATGCGCTGGCCGCGATCGATATGGAGTCGTGCCGCATCATCAACATCAAGGTGGGCCGCGTGGGTGGATTCAGCGAAGCGATCGCCGTGCACAACGCGGCGCAGGAGCGAGGGATTCCCGTGTGGTGCGGAGGAATGCTGGAGAGCGGCATCGGACGCTCTCATAACATCGCGCTGGCGTCGCTCGAAAACTTCCGGCTCCCGGGAGATATTTCGGCATCGAAGCGCTACTGGAAGGAAGACATTATCGAGCCGGAGGTCAAGGTTTCTGCCAAAGGCGAGATCCAGGTTCCAGATTCACCGGGCCGAGGGTTCGAGGTTCGGGAAGACCTGATTGAGTCGTTGACCGTCCGCAAGGAAGAGGTCAGGGCTCTTGCCATGGCTTAAGGGCTCACGCCGGCTGAGTTCGAAGAGTATTCTCCTGTCTCACTCGCGGCGCGACGTATTCGCGCTCGCAGTTCCGGCCCTCGAGCTTGGCAGTGGCCAGCGCACGTTCGGCCTCCCGCAGTACGACGAGCGGAGAGCGGCCCTTGCTCTGCGCCAAGCCAATGCTGGCGGTTAGCGTGATGCTGTCGCTGCCGGCATCGAAGGGCTTTGCAAGCATGATGGTGCGGATGCGACCTGCAAGGTGTCGCGTCTGGTGCGCGTTGCATCCTGGCAGCGCGATGAGAAATGCGTCTTCTCCGCTGCGCCCCAGCATGTCGTAGCTGCGCATGTAGCGGCGCAGACGGCCGGCCAACTCCTGCAGAATTTTATCGCCCACCTCGTAGCCATAGTTGGCGTTGATGAGGGAGAAGTGATCGAGATCGAGCAGCAGAAAGCCAAGCGGCGTGCCGAGGCGCTGCACGCGGTCCGTCTCCGGAAAGAGCAGACTGAGGAGAGACTCGCGGCTCCAGAGCCCAGTGAGACTGTCATGCAGGGAGTGGATGCTGACGGCCTGAATCTGGGCCTCGAACTCTCCCGCCAGATCCTTGACGCGGGCAGCGACGCCCAGGCGGATCCGCAGGTCGATCTCGTTGAGGAGATGGCCGGCTGTGCAGAGGAGCAAATCATCGATACCGGCGTCGGCGGCAGCGACGATGGTGCTGGTATCGGCGTCATTGCAGAGCAGCACGATCCAGCTTTGTTTTTTGCAGCCGCGGCGCTTGGCCTCGGCAGCAAGCTCAAGGCCGCTTTGGCCGGGGAGCGCAGCGTCGAGCAGGGCGATTTCCGGGGGATTCGGTCCGAGAAGAATGGCGAGTGCCTCAGCGCCATCCCGGGCTTTCTGTGCGGAATATTGCATGCCGGCAAGGACCTCTGTAATTCGAAGGTCGAGTTCGCGATTCGCGGTCGCAATGAGCAGGCACGGGGCAGGTGAGGCAGAGGCATTCATGGGTATCCGGGCTTCCTGAAGTGTTTATCGGGAGGCGGCAGGAATTCTTCAGAAAATTCCAGAGCGCACTGGAGATTTCGACATTACGTGGCGGGGAGACAACTCCGTGCGGATGCCGGAGCATCCCACCAATAGCTAGATATCCCCAAACAGGCTCGTGTTCGGGACAACCAATGTGGAAGTCAGCCATAGGAGTGTATCTATATGCTTCCGGCGATCACGACGACTCATGCGATTCCTCAACATCTGCCTTCCGGCAGCCAACTCTGCGGAGAGACTACTGTGCGGTGCTGCTACTGCCTGACGGTTCTGGGCAAGGCAAACGAACGCAAGAGCAGGGAACTACTCCAGAGAGAACACACATGCGCGGCAAAGAGGCTGGCCAGGAAACCCGCCGCGTCCGTTCCATACAATTAGAGTCGGTATCACGAATAGAATGAGTGGGCGGGGCGGGTTGATGCTTTTCTGAGGCCCGCGAATGGTAGCCTCGCTGCGCTTCATCAGCGACGAACGATCTCATTGATTTTATCTAGTTAAAGCTGTTTTCTCATGTAACAGTTGAGGAAACAGCTTGTTTTGTCTGCTTCATGCGATGTTTTTCTATTGATTTTTGGATAAAAAATCCCTAGAATAGAAGAGTTTTGGGGTCTTTCCGGCGGACCTGTACATGTTTACTTATGCCGGAGCACCTTATTTTCTCTTAAGGATAAACAAACAAGATGGCAAAGCGTCGTGGTAACCCTAATTGGGGCAAACCGGAGCCGATTGGCCCGGTCGTCCCAACCGTGACTTCCTTCGAGCAGGTAGTCAAGGAGTTTAAGCTCACCCCTGATCAGTATGTCCGATCCACCCGGCTTCGCGAATGGGCCCGCCGGAATCGCAACTCAAAATACATTCCGGAAGCTTTACTCGAAGCTTGGGGTTTCGAGATCGAGTCCACTCTGTAACGAGATGATCGGGTAAGAAGAAACGCCGCCTTTGGGCGGCGTTTTCCATTTGGGGTTCTGTTTTCGGAATAAGCGATGTTCGCTTTCCGGTCATCTAATGCGCTATGAGCATGGAAAAGGTCAAACTTGGTTCGCAGGGCGCGGTCGTCTCCCGGATAGGGCTGGGTTGTATGGGAATGAGCGAGTTCTACGGTGAGCGCAACGATGAAGAGTCGGCGACAACATTGTTACGGGCTTTGGACATGGGCATCAACTTTCTGGACACAGCGGATGTTTATGGCATAGGGGATAACGAGGAACTGGTAGGAAGGACGATTCGAGGACGGCGGGACGAGGTTTTTCTGGCTACCAAGTTTGCCAATATCCGGAAAAGAGAAGATCCGTCATACTGGTCGATCAGCTGCAAGCCTGAATATGTAAGGCAGGCATGCGACGCATCGCTGAGGCGTCTGGGGCTGGACCATATCGACCTGTACTATCAGCACCGTGTGGACCGGGAAACTCCGATTGAGGACACGGTTGGCGCGATGGCAGGGCTGGTAAAGGCCGGCAAGGTGAAGTATCTGGGATTGTCAGAGGCTTCGCCGACGACCATTCGACGAGCTCATAAGGTGCACCCGATTACCGCATTGCAAACCGAGTACTCGTTGTGGGAGCGGCACATAGAGCATGAGATATTGCCGACGGTACGCGAGCTGGGAATTGGATTTGTGCCATACAGCCCGCTCGGGAGGGGCTTCCTTACTGGAACGATTACCAATACAGCCGAACTGGGAACGAGGGACGCCCGGGCACAGCGGTACCCGCGTTTCGCGGGTGAGAACTTCGGCAAGAATTGGAAGCTGGTCGAACGGGTGCGGGCGATTGCGGGGCGCAAAGGCGTGACGGCTGGACAGCTCGCGTTGGCGTGGGTTCTGGCCAAGGGGGAGGACGTGGTGCCGATTCCCGGGACGAAGCACAGGAAGTACCTGGAAGAAAATGCGGCGGCGGCTGAGATACGGCTGACGCCGGCGGACGTGGCTGAGATCGAGGCTGCCGTACCGGAGAACGCGGTAGCCGGGGATCGCTATGCTGCTGCGAATATGCTGGCGATTGACCGGTAGTCGGCAATCGGGAACGACGCGGGTTGATTTCAGCGTTGACGGGATGAATTCTTTGCAGTCTGCGCCGATATGAAATGTCCGATAACGAATATTCTGTATAGTGAAGGCCCTGGCGGCTCCGTCACGCATGCTAAGATAGGCCTTTATGCGCACGGTCATTTCTGTTGATCGACCCTTCCATGCTGCTTTTTTGGCCAATTCGATTGCGCGTTCTGCTCATTCTGTAGACATTTATACGTCGGCCCCACGCAAGTTCTATATGGGACTGGATGACTCGGTTCGGACCCATCTGGTTCCTTCCCCTCTGCAGATTGCCGGTTACCTCGTCAACCGTGCCATGCCCAGACAGCTCGGCCGTATGGATACTTGTTTCTTTGACAAGGCGGTATCTGCTGTCATGGGGCGACCCGATCTTTTTATCGGATGGGCGACCGAAGCGCTTTTTGCGGCCCGGCATACAAGGAAATACGGCGGAGCCTTTGTGTTGGATCGAGCTTGTCCGCACCGGGACTTTCAGGAGAGCATCGTTGAGCGCGAATCCGGGCAACTAGGAGTAGCCTATGCTCAACAGCCGCAGTGGTTTCGGGATCGCCAGCTTGAGGAATACGATCTTGCCGAAGCGATCCTCGTACCCTCTGAGTACACAGCGCGCACCTTCCCTGAACGATTGCAGAGCAAATTGATCAAAGCACCCTTGCTCGGTCGCTGCCGTGAGCCCAAGACCATCCGCAAAGAACGGAATGCGATATTTACGGTCGGCGTTCTCGGCGGATCGCCAATCCGCAAAGGCTACTTGTATCTGTTGAGGGCCTGGCAAAGACTTTCCTTGCCGAATGCAAAGCTACTGCTGCGGGCCGGCAATCTGATGGATTATCCTGTGCTCCGCGAGCTCATAAGCCGTACGCCGAATGTGGAATTTTTGGACTTTGTCCCAGATATCTCCGATTTTTATCAGCGATGTGACGTGTTTGCACTGCCAAGCGTTGACGACGGGTTCGGAATGGCCCTGATCGAGGCTATGTTAAACGGCCGCGCCTGCATTACCACATCGAATACTGGCGCATCTGAATTGATGACCAATGGCCAGACTGGTTTGGTTATCGATCCGGCGAATGAAGATCAGCTCGCGTCGGCGATCCTGCAGCTCTATGAAAATGACGCTATGCGCGCCGGACTGGGTGCAGCCGCAGCGGTGCAAGCCAGGCAGATCGCGATTTCGGGAATGTATGACAAAGCAATCCGTTCACTCCTGAACAGCGTGCAGACGAAGGATAGAAGGAAACTGGCGTAGGCGCGGTTCAGTGGGAGACTATTTTCACTCTCTGAGCCGCATCCGCTCGATTCCACGGATTGTCCACTGCGCGATTGATTTGGCGCGCCGGAATAAAGCGGGCGACAGCCCTTCAAGCGCCGGCTTAAATGGCAGCAATGCTCTCTGAACCCTGTACCGAAGCAGGTTGGTGCGGAAGCTGTGCGCTATACCCTCATTGGTAAAAACACGCATATAGTATGCGGGGAATACGGCGGTACGGAATAGCTTCTGGTCTCGCCAGCGGTGGTTGTAGTCGATTTCGCATTTTTCCATATCAGGGTCTTCCCGGTACAGGCCGACGTGATTCAGAGCGGCTCGGGTCTGGATATGCGGTTGATCGGTGTACAGAAAATGTTCGATGCCGGCCTGGAGGGATATGGGTGTTACATAGCAAGCTTCATTGCTTCCCTGCAGCGGCATTGTGTAATCCGGAGGATGGTTTGCTCCGGCGAAGTTGATGATGCCTACGTCTGGATTGGCTTCCAGCACGGCGACGACATTGGATAGATAGTCCGAAGGGCCGTGGCAGAGCCAGTCGTCCTGGATCATGAGGATGTATTTGCCGGTGCAAAGGCGAAGGCCGTTATTGTTGTTGGCTCCCAAGCCACGGTGAGCGGGAGGAAGCGAAAAGTGGTGTGCGGGGAGTGTGCGGATGAGGGCCTGCACCTCCGGCTTGCTGCCGTCGTCGGCAATGACCAGCTCGAGGTTGGGATAGTCGGTATTTCGCAGAAAGCTTTCGACCGTAGGCTTGAGCAGATCGAAGCGCCGCCAGGTGATGAAGAGAGCGGAAACCAGCGGAAATTGTCGATTTGTCATAGACGATAAGAGGCTGATGAGTTGCCAATGTCCAATTGCATTGTAAGGGAGGATTACCCATCCCCGCAGGAATGTACCTTTCTCGCAGAGTCACACCCTGGTTCTGGATTTCGCTTCTGCAAATGCCTGATGAGCGCGTTCTGCGACGGCGGATGTGCTGAATTTCTTTGCCGCGGCGCAGAGCGCTTGTTGGGCAGGTAAACTTTCCGGCTGGTCAATCACCATTTGCATTCGATTTGCTAACGCTTCGATATCGCCCACAGTGTAAAACCAGCCGCTCATTCCCTCCTTCACGATCTCGTCCGGCCCGACTTTGCAATCGGAGACGATGCATGGGACGCCGCGAACGAGCGACTCTGCCAGCACAATCGCGAAACTCTCGTAAGAGGATGTGAGGACAAGCGCACTTGCTTCCGAGACAGCGGTCCATGGATCTGATTTCCAGCCCAACCATTCAATGTGGTCATCGATGCTCAACTCCCTGCTGTACTGCTGGAGGCGGGGCCGGTCAGTTCCATCGCCTATGATGATGAGGCGAAACTTCCCTGTAATACGGGCCGCAGCGGCGAGCAGGTCGTTGACGCGCTTTTGCCGGTCCCATTCCAGCCGGCCTATGTAGAGAAAAACGGCGGGTGCGCCGGATTCCGGCCGTGGAATCGTCTGGACGCCGGTTTGTATCGGGTTATAGATTGTAACGACCCGGTTTGATTTTCCTGCGCCGAGAAAAGTTCGCAATTGTTTTGCCACTCCCTCGCTGATGGCGAGGTGCCCATCGGCATATTTCAGCATGCGCGGCATGGCGATCCGTTCCAGGGGAAAGTGGATCCAGGACCAGAGCTGCGCGCGGTGCCCGGAGATGGCAAGCGCAACCTTGCCCTTCAGAAGCCTCGGCCCGTCGCTGGCGATGACGACATCGGGCCGGAAACGGCGGAATTCATTCGCCAGCCCGAAGGAGTACTTATAAAAGCGGTGCAGGCGGCTTTGGCGCGAGTTGCCGAGAATTGTATGGGAGAGCGATCCGAGCCATTGCTGATCAGAAGTTGCTCCACCAAGAAGGTAGGCATGGGTTGTATCGCCGAGGCCGTTCAATCCCTGCACAAGGCCGAGAATCGCAACCTCGGTACCTCCACGTCCCGACATGACGGGAACCAGAATAGCTATACGCATCGTGTGTCTTCGATCATAAATGCCAACGTACTATAGGGGAATGACTGAGCGCCGCAGACACAGGCTGGTACGCCTTGGCAGAGTACTGCTCCGCTTCACATCGATACAGATTGTCGTTCAACTTTTGACGATGGTGGTAAGCCTGCTGCTGGTCCGCAGCATGCCGAAGTCGCAATATGCCTACTACACCATTGCCATGGCGCTGCTGACAACTGTTCTACAGGTTTCCGACAGCGGAATGACTGCCGGCATGCAGGCTGTTGGCGGTCCTGACCACGCAGACGATCACCGCATGGGCCAGTTGGTGCGAACGGGCATCAAACTGCGCCGCACGATGTACTTTCTGGCGGCCGCGATCGTGCTGCCGATTTTACCGTATATGCTGTGGAAGGCAGGAGCCCGTCTGCCCACGGTGCTGGAGGCGCTCGCGCTTGTGGTGGTGGCGACACAGCTCCAGCTAATGGTGGGAATGTACAACGCGGTTCCCCGCCTGCGGGGCGATGTTGGTGTGCTGCAATGGGCGGGCTTTGCGGGAGCGGCGCTGCGACTGCTGCTGATTTTGCCTGCGTATTTTCTCTATATGTCGCTGGGCGTCGCCCTGGTTGCTCAAGTGGTGGCGGGCGTGGGGCAGGTGTGGATTCTATCCCGATGGTCGAGGAAACATCTGGATATGACGGCGGTGCCGGATGCCGGAATCCGGAGCAGTGTGTGGAAGATCGTTCGCGCCCAGATTCCCTATGAGATTTATGGGGTTTTTCAGGGACAGATCAGCGTATGGCTGATCACGATCTTCGGTAGCACGGGGCAGATTGCTGATCTGGGCGCGCTGACACGGCTTGGCGTGGTGTTTGTGATTATCCCTCGTGTGATCGATACGGTCTTGACACCGCGCTTATCGCGCTGCGTGCATCCTGAACGGCTGCGAACGATTTACTGGCAGATTTTTGCCGCCTATATCCTGTTTACGGGCACTACCCTGGCAGCGGTGCTGGTGCGTCCTGACCTTATCCTGCGTCTGCTTGGCAGACAGTACACCAACCTGCACGGCGAACTGGCGCTGGCTATGATTCTTGCTGCCACCTGGGTGCTGCAAGGCGGTGCACTGGCAATGAACATGAGCCGCGGGTGGGTGGTGCCAGCCTACTACGGAATCACGCTGACGATCCTCAGTCAGGTGGTGGCGTTCTCGCTGGTCAATCTCTCCACGGTTCGCGGCGTATTGCTCGCAGGGCTGGTTGTCGCTATCGTGAATCTGATCCTGCAGCTTACCGGATCGGAATTTTTTGTACGCAGCTCGATTAGAAAGAGCCGGCTGGCTGCGGATATGGCTGCTTGATGGGCGCCTACATTTTATAGTGGCCCAGATCCTCGTCGTTCAGGCCTTCGAGCCATTTTTTTACATCCTGCGAGGAGGCCTGTTCGGCCGGATTGGGCAGGACCTTGGCGGCGCGCAGCACCTCTTCGTCGACGAAGATGGGGCAATCGGCGCGCAGGGCCAGAGCGAGAGCGTCAGAGGGGCGAGCGTCGAGCGAGATGATTTCCCCGTTCTGCTCCATCCAGATGACGGCGTAGAAGGTGTCGTCTTTGAGTTCGGTCACAACGATGCGCTTGACCTGCGCATTCAGACTGTCGATGGCAATTCGCAGCAGGTCATGCGTGAGCGGGCGGGGCGTCTGGGATTTTTCTACTTCGAGCGCGATGGCGTTGGCCTCGTAGAGGCCTACCCAGATGGGTAGCAGGGCTTCGCTCTGCGGATCCTTCAACAGAACGATGGGCATGTTGGTCGAGGGATCGACCATAAGGCCGCGAATTTTCATCTCGATTTCCACGATGTTTCGATTCTCCGAATGCCCTGCTTCTTAATTTTAGACGGCTTCGCCCACCAGGCTGTTAGGAAAGCTGTTGGTGATGCGGACCTGGACGTAATTGCCCGTCGCCGGCAGAATGGGTTGGCTGGTGGTAAAGTTCAGCGTCTTATTCTGCGAAGTGCGTCCGTTGACCTGGCCGCGCGCGGCGTTATAACCTTCAACCATTACATCCACTTCCTGGCCTATGTGCTTTGCATAATTTGCCCTTTGAATCTCGCGTTGGCCGTCGAGAAGGGTTTGCAACCGGAGGGATTTTTCATCGTCCGGGATAGAGTCAGGCATGGTAACGGCTGGCGTATTCGGGCGCGGCGAATACTTGAATGCGAAGACTCCGTCGTATTGGACCTCAGCAAGCAGGCTGATGGTTTCTTCGAAGTCTGCTCCCGTTTCGCCCGGGAAGCCAACGATGATGTCCGTGGTCATGCTGATGGGACGCTTTGCCGCTTTGATCCACGCGATGCGTTCGAGATACCAGTCGCGGGTGTATTCGCGCTGCATGAGGTGAAGGACGCGCGAAGAGCCGCTCTGTACGGGCAGATGCACATGGTCGCAGAGGGTGGGCACGGCGTCGATGGCGTCGATGATGTCGCGAGTGAAGTCGCGCGGGTGCGAGGTGGTAAAGCGCACGCGGCGAATGCCGGGGATTTCTCCGACAGAGGCGAGCAACTCGGCGAAGCTCCGCTTCCCTTCCGAGTCGCGGTAAGAGTTGACGTTCTGGCCGAGAAGCTGAATCTCGGTGTAGCCCGCATCAGCCATGCGCCGGGCTTCATTCAAGACGGAGGTTGAGGTGCGGCTGCGTTCCTTGCCGCGCGTGTACGGAACGACGCAGTAGGCACAGAACTTGTCGCAGCCTTCGATGATGGTGATGTATCCGCGGTGCGGATTGGAGCGCGCGGTGAACTCGGTCTCGAAGGTTTCTTCCGTCTGGCGGTCGTCGAGACCCGTGATGTGCGTGCCGCCCTGCTCGAGCTGCACCAGCATTTCAGGGAGTTTGCGGTAAGAGGCCGAGCCCGAGACCAGCGAGACATACGGCGCTCGCTCGAAGATCTTCTCGCCCTCCTGCTGCGCAACGCAGCCGAGCACGCCGAAGCGCTTGCCCTGCTTGTAAAGCTTTTTGTAATTGTTGAGGCGGTTGAAGACTTTTTGCTCGGCTTTGTCCCGGATGGAGCAGGTGTTGTAGAGGATGAGGTCGGCCTCTTCTTCGGCTTCCACCTGGGTGTAGCCCTGCTGCCGGAGGGTTCCGATGACTTTTTCTGAGTCGTGGGCGTTCATCTGGCAGCCGAAGGTCTCGAGGTAAAAAGTCTTCGCGGATGCCTGATTGGGTGCTTTGATGGACGCCATAGTGATCTCTCCTCAAGTATAGATCACCATGCAATCCCGCTTAGTACTCGGCGTAGGCATATTGGGCGCTGACGCGATTGCGTCCGGAGCGTTTGGAGAGATAGAGAGCTTTATCGCTGCGGTGAATGATCGAGGTCACCGTGTCGCCTACGCCCTTTACGGCGATTCCGATGCTGGCGGTCACGCGGATGGGCTCGGGCAGCCCGACCATGGCTTCAATTTGCGTGCGCAGGCGCTCGGCGATGGATTCTGCCTGGTGAAGCTGCATGCCCTTGAGAATCATGGCGAATTCCTCGCCGCCATAGCGGGCGACCGCATCCATGGCTCTCGTATTGATACATAGCAGCTGGCTTACCCGGCGGATGACCTCGTCACCCATCTGATGGCCATAGTTATCGTTGATTTCCTTGAAGTGATCAAGATCGATCAACAGAACGGATACCGGCTCGTTCAGCCGCTCGCAGCGGTGCAGCTCCCGCTCGAGCACTTCGTCAAAGGTGCGACGGTTCATCAGGCCGGAGAGATCGTCGGTTGTCGCCCGGATCTGCAGATCATTCCTCTTGGCGCATAATGCGAGCCAGACGACAGCGAAGCAACATCCTAAGCCCAAAAGGAAGTTAAAGAAGGCGTAGAAGGCCTGAACGGGGTCGAGATGGAGGAGGTTCGGCATCGGCATCCAGATAGATGTCGCAATGAGCCTGGAACACTGAAGCAGGACAAAGGCAACGAATGCCCAGCCGGCGACCCGCACGGAATGCCGGAGCGCGGGGTCCCTATGTCGAAAGAGTATCAGCGCACTGGCTGCGGCCTGAATCGCGATGGCAACGGTGCGGACCAGGATGCGCGCGCGCATATCGGGAATGGCATAGGTGTAGTAGAGGAAGGCTAAGAACTGTGCGCTGATCAGCACGGTGCCCAGCTCGAGGTACCGCCGCGGCGAATCCAGCGTGGCAGCGACGGCCTGATGGAGCAGAACGAACGCCACCATAATCGCCTCATTGGCGAGAACGATCGTAAGGAGGCCAGGGAGGTAGGGCTGGCCGGCGAACAACAGCAAACCAACCAGCGCGCTGCAGAGCGCGGCGATCAGCCACCGCAGGCAACGACCAACATGCCTGCCGCGCACAATCGCGCTACAGGCGACAATTGCCGCGATCAGGCTGAGGGCATACCCCGCCATAATCAGCCGAATGGACATCCCTCTGCCTGCATCCCCTTTCTGGTCTTCAGATGAATTCCTACTTTAGCGCAACAAATGGACGCTGGCACAACAGACTTCCATCCTGCCGTGGATCATCTTCTGAAGCAACCCCCTATCGCGCCACTAAGAGTACTTTCGGCATGATGCGGCAGCCTCTACAGTAGATTTATGCAGATTCCTTCCCTTAACGAACTGCGGCGTGCGACAGATGCGACAGAGCTGGTGCGCACGGTGATGCCGGTTACACCGGCTTATTCCTGGCCGCTTTTGAATGCGCGGACCGGCGCGGAGGTCTGGCTGAAGCACGAGAACCATTTGCCGGTAGGCGCATTTAAGCTGCGCACCGCGCTGGTTTACCTGAACGGGTGTTGCTGGCGGCGCTGGGAGGCGCATGAAGATGCAGAAGGCTGAGCAGGTGCGAAAGCTGGAGCCGTTGTCGCATGGCGCACTCAATCGCTGCTTTGGCTGCGGGCAGATGAATCGGAGCGGGCTGCGCCTGAAGTTCTTTGTTGACGAGGAGCATACGATTGTCTGCTGGGTGCGGCTGGCGCGGCGGTTTGAGGGACCTCCGGGGCACGCGCACGGCGGAGTGATTGCCACGCTGCTGGACGAAGCCATGAGCAAGGCGAATCGCCAGTTCGGCGTGCTGGCTATGACGCGGCAGATGGAGATTGAATACCTCAAACCAGTTCCGCTGCGCACGCGTCTTCTGCTGACCGGGCGCCGCACCGATGCTTCCGGAATCAAACACCGGTGCGAGGCGCAGATTGAGAGCGAGGACGGCACTGTGCTGGCGCGCGCGAAAGCCTTGTTTATTGCGGTGGATCCGCGATTGCTGCGCAGGTCTTTGCGCGCAGGCATCTGAAGTTGTCGATGCTCTACCGGAGCGTATGGCAGTCACTGAAAACTGCTAAACTGAAGGTTCACAGCAATGAGTGCGGAGCGCGCGGCCGGATCGCATATCCAGCCATGGAATGCGCTCGAATTGGGAGAGAAAGTTATGACGAATCACGCAAATACGAACGGCAATTACGCGCAGAACGAGTCTGCCCTGCGGCTGAAGACGGGCCTGGCCGAGATGCTCAAGGGCGGCGTGATTATGGACGTGATGGATGTGGAGCAGGCAAAGATCGCCGAGCAGGCCGGCGCAGTTGCGGTGATGGCTCTGGAGCGCGTGCCGGCGATGATTCGCGCCGAGGGCGGCGTGGCGCGGATGGCCAAGCCGAGCCTGATTAAAGAGATTATTGCTGCCGTCTCGATTCCGGTGATGGCCAAGGCGCGCATCGGGCATTTTGCTGAGGCGCAGATTCTGCAGCACCTGGGCGTGGATTTTATCGACGAGAGCGAAGTGCTCACCCCCGCGGATGAGGCGCACCACATCGACAAACATGCCTTCAAGACGCCTTTCGTCTGTGGCGCACGCGACCTGGGCGAGGCGCTGCGACGCATCGCCGAAGGCGCGGCGATGATTCGCACCAAGGGCGAAGCGGGCACGGGCGACGTAGTCCACGCGGTGAAGCACATGCGGCAGATTGTGCAGGAGATGAAGGCGCTCACCGTGCTCAGCGATCAGGAGCTGTATGTCGCAGCCAAGGAGCATCGCGCACCGTATGAATTGATTCGTATGGTTGCGAGGGCCGGCAAGCTGCCGGTGCCGAACTTTTCTGCCGGCGGTATTGCCACTCCTGCTGATGCTGCGTTGATGATGCAGCTTGGCGCAGAGTCGGTGTTTGTGGGCTCGGGAATCTTTATGAAGGAACGTGCGACTCCGCTGGATGTGGGTGTAAACGAGAACGGCGAGCCGTATAACCCGAAGGAGCGCGCAGAGGCTGAGTCTCGCGCGAAGGCTATTGTGATTGCCACGACGCACTTCAATGACGCGAAGATTCTTTCCGAGGCCGCCGAACAGGTGACCGGATCCATGAAGGGCCTGGCTGTCGCTGCGATTGAGGAGTCGCAGCTGCTCCAAACCCGCGGCTGGTGAGGACCGGCCGTACAGGCATTCGCGCCTTCGGCGTCATCGTGAATCCAGGCTTTCGCGACCACTTCCGCTGGTCGTGGAAGGAGCCTGATCTGTCGTGAAAGGCATTTTGAAAGTTCATGGAAGATAGCGACGACAATGCCACGCGAATCAGCCGCACGGACGGCCAGTCCCCGCGCATAGGGGTTCTTGCGATTCAGGGAGATTTTGATGCGCATGCCGCTGCGCTCCGCGATGCGGGCGCGGAGGCGGTTCTGGTCCGCAGGCCGGAGCAACTTGCGGATGTGGATGGACTGGTGATCCCCGGCGGCGAGTCAACCACCTTTTTGAAATTTCTGGAGCGCGATGGATTTCTTGAGGCGCTACAGGAGTTTGTCCGCAGCAAGGTTACCTTTGGAACATGTGCGGGCTGCATTCTGCTGGCGAAAGAGGTTCTGCACCCCGCGCAGCAGAGCCTGGGCGCGCTGGATGTGACGGTTGAACGCAACGCTTACGGACGGCAGATCGACAGCGTCATTGAGACGGCGCAGACCAAACTCGACGGCGGACCGCTGGAGATGGTCTATATTCGCGCGCCGCGCATTGTGAAGACCGGGCCGGATGTGACGATTCTTGCCGAGCGCGACGGCTTCCCTGTTCTGGTAGAACAAGGGAAGATTCTTGCCGCAACCTTCCACCCTGAGCTTTCCGCAGACCGCCGGGTCCATGCGCGGTTTGTTGAGCTCGTACGCGCCCATACAACGAACCATTCCTGAGGACGATTGCCGATGCTCGCCGCGTATTCTCTGCTGGAAGCTGCGCGAGTAGCGTGGATGCCCCCTGACGGTGCTCTGCGCGGCCCGATTGTTGACCGCCTCATGTTCTGGAACCTTGCCGCGCTTTGCATATTGGCGGTAGTCGCGCATGTATGGATTGCGTTTGCGATGTTGAGGCGGCGCCCGGCGGGCAAAAGCTTCCCTGACATCCTTCGTTGGAGTCTGCTGGCGGGTTTCTGCGTAATGTACGTGTGGATGGCGCTCACGGCGCAGCGGCTGTGGGCCTCGAGCCGTTTTGCCGGAGCTTCGCTGACCGCGATGCAGGTGGAGGTGGTCGGTGAGCAGTTCCAGTGGTACTTCCGCTATCCGGGCGCGGATGAGGTATTTGGGACTACACGACCGCCACTGGTGAATGCGGCGGCGGGCAATCCGCTGGGTATTGACCCGCGCGATGCGCATGGATCTGACGATATCGTCTCAAGCACGCTGGTGCTGCCCGCCGGGCGCGAAGTGGATATGCGGCTGCGTTCCCTCGACGTAATTCACGGCTTCTTCATTCCCGGCATGCGCATTAAGGAGAATACGGTGCCAGGACTTGTGCTACACATCCACTTCACTCCGGTGGTGACGGGGACGTACCCGATTCTGTGCAGCCAGGTGTGCGGCATGGGGCATGCGCGGATGCAGGCGCGCCTGGTGGTGGTGTCTCCAACCGATTTCCAAGCATGGATGGCCAGGCGCGAGCGTGCTCGTGCGAAAGAGCAGGGGCAGTGAAGAAAGCTATGGGTCGCATCTTTACAACCGACCACCGCGCGCTGGGGGTTCTCTATCTATATCTCGCGCTGGCGGCGGTTGCGGTTGGAACTGTGCTCTCTCTGCTGATGCGCGTGCATCGCGTATGGCCCAATGCGGTGATTCCCTTCTTTGGCGTGATGAAGCCGGAGGATTACCTGGCCCTGGTCACCATGCACGGCACGCTGATGATCTTTTTTGTGCTGACCACGGCGCCGCAGTCGGGCTTCGCCAATCTTGTGCTGCCGGAGCAGATCGGCGCGCGCGGCATGGCATTTCCGCGCATCAACGCCGCGGCCTTCTGGCTGACGGCAGTGGCGTTTCTGGTGCTGATCTCGGCGGCGCACATTACCTCGGGCGGCGCGCCGATCTCCGGATGGACCAGCTACCCTCCGCTGAGCGCGCTTCCTGCTGCCGGGCCCGGGCAAGGGCTGGGCATGGACCTGTGGCTGGTAAGCATCGGCGTCTTCTGCATTGCAGCCTGGCTGAGTGCGGCGAATATGCTGGCGACCATCCTGGGCGAGCGCCGCGCGGGCATGACGTGGACACGGTTGCCGATGACGGTGTGGGCGTGGCTGGTGGCTTCGATCCTTACGTTGCTGGCGTTTGCCGTGCTGCTGGCCGCCGTTGTGCTTCTATTTTCCGACCGGCACTTCGGGTCGAGCTTCTTCATCCCCATGGGCGATATGATCAATGGCCGCGTTGTCGGCCACGGCGACGGATCGCCGCTTCTGTGGCTGCATTTGTTCTGGTTCTTTGGGCACCCTGAGGTCTATATCGCAGTGCTTCCGGGCATGGGGCTGGCGACTTCTCTGTTTGCCAACTTCACGCGGCGGCGCGTGGCTGGGTATCGCATGATGGCGGGCATGCTGGTTGCGATCGGGTTGCTGGGACTGGCAGTGTGGGGGCACCACATGTTCGTGAGCGGCATGAATCCCTATGCCGGGACTGCCTTTGCCATGGTCACGATGGCCATTGCCGTTCCCAGCACGGTCGAAGTGATCGGTTGGCTGGCGACGCTGTGGGGCGGCGGACTCAGGCTGCAGACCCCCATGCTGTTTGCGCTGGGGTTCCTCTCATTCTTCATCGCCGGAGGACTGACAGGACCGCTGTTGGCACAGCCCGCGCTGGACGCGTATCTGCACAATACGTTCTTTGTGGTCGCGCATTTTCATCTGATCATGGCTATGGCGGGGGTCTTCTCAGTCTTCGCGGGGATTTATTACTGGTTTCCGCTGATCACCGGGCGAATGATGAATGAAACGCTGGGCAAGCTGCACTTCTGGATTTCGCTGATTGCCGCCTATGGCACTTTTTTGCCGATGCACTTTGCAGGGCTGGCGGGCGAGCCGCGCCACTATGACCGTCTCATGGGGCCCGCGACCAGTTTCCCCTCTCTCATCCCGGTAGAACGCGGCATCACATTTTCAGCGCTGCTTCTGGCCACTGCGCAGCTTCTCTTTTTGTGGAACGTGTTTTCGAGCGCGCACAGGGGCCGGAGGGCTGAGGCGAATCCCTGGCAAGCCACCACGCTCGAATGGGCGGGCGGCGCAGAGCGGGGGCGGATTGAGCGCGGGCCATACGAGTATGAGTTACCGCTGAGCGGGAACGGCTTTCATCCACAGTGGGAAACCGCATCCAAAGAGGAGTAATCTGTCAGTGTCAGAGGGAGTCGGGTTATGCCAGCCACCTTCACGCGCAATCAGGTTGAGATTGAACGCAAAGACCCCGGCATCGGCGGTAAACCGCCGGTTGACCGCCGTCCTACTGGCGGCGGCGGCGACGGCGACAACTGGGATAATCATCCTCGTGGACGGGGCGGCCCGCGCGAACTGCTGATCCGCTACCGGCTTGGAGTTTTGTTTGCGCTCGCCGGCGACCTGATGTTCTTTGTCGCTCTGGTCAGCGCGTTTTTTGTCCGGCAGAGTACTGGACATTTCGATATTCATGACAATTTCATCAACGACTGGCGCCCGCTCGCGGTGCCACCCATTCTGTGGCTTAACACTGCTGTTCTGCTGTTGAGCGGTCTTACGATGGAAACGGCGCGGCGGCAGCTCTTCCACGAAATTGATGTGATGGAAGAGTGGCTGGGGCTGGGTCGTCCGGCGGTGAAGCGCGCCGCGCCCTGGCTGGTGGCGACGCTGTCGCTGGGGCTGATGTTTCTGGCCGGGCAATGGGTTGCGTGGGAACAGTTGGTGCGCGAGGGCTACGCTTTTATCTCGCCTGATCCCAGCAGCCACTTTTTCTACCTGATCACGGGCATCCATGGGCTGCATCTCTTGCTCGGCATTCTGGCGCTGGCGGGTGCGCTGGTAGGGCTGTTCACGCTGAAAAAGGTCGAATTCCGGCAAGTTGCTGTAGACAGCGTGGCCTGGTACTGGCACACCATGGGCCTGTTCTGGATCTTCCTGTTTGTCCTGCTGGTGTTCTTCCAGTGAAGCGATTCTGGGTGATGGCGGCATTGGCCGCGCTTCTGTGCCTGCCCGCTCTGGGCCACGCGCAGGGGTGTAGCCTATGCCGGGACACAGCGGCATCTTCTTCAGCAAAGGCGCGGGAGGGGCTGCGGCGCGGGATTCTGGTGCTGGGGATTCCGGCGGGTGCGGTGTTTGTGGGAATTCTTGCGGTGGCCTGGAAGATCAAGCCGCGAGCAGAAGAATAGCTCTCGTCTACGGTGAGCCCCCGCCTACGAAGTGAACGATCTCAAATTTGTCGCCGGAGCGAATGGAGGTGCCGGGCCACGCGTCGCGGCGGACGATGGCGCCATTGTGCTCCAGTGCGACACGATCGCCTTTTAGTTCGAGGGCTGCGATGAGATCTGCTACGGTGGCGTTTGAAGGCAGCGTGGGAAAATCGCGCTCGGTGCCGTTGATGACAAGCTGCATTTCTTGAATGTATCAAGAGATGCGGCTGGGATTTAGCGGCTCGAAAACTATCGCATGAGGCGCCACAACTCCCAACCTGCCGCGCCGGTGAGAACCAGGAAGACATTGAAGAGCATTGCGAAGAAAAAGCCGCGGAATGCGCCGCCCTGCTGCTCCTGTCCGGCAGAGTCCTCTGCCTCATAAACATCGGCGGGGCGCGGGCACACGACTGTGGGGTCGGTTTCGAAGATTTGAGTGGCCATAAGGTGCATCCTCCGATGTCCACCTTATCGACCAAGTTCTCGATTTTCTTTACTAAAGACACACAATCGCACGAGGGTGTGTCAGATCGGCACACTCCAGTGCGTTCGCACCCTTTTGGGAAGGCTCGTGGTCCGTCGGCTAACGGCCGAAATCCAGCTCGACCTCGTCGATGTAGCACCAGCCCCAGCTCTCGCCGGGCTCGAAGGACTGCATGATGGGGTGCCGGGTTGTGTGGAAGTGCTTCGTCGCGTGCTTGTTCTTTGACGAATCGCAGCAACCTACATGGCCGCACTCCAGACAGAGCCGCAGATGAACCCAGCGGTCACCTGTTTTCAGGCATTCTTCGCAGCCGTTCGGCGTGCCCGGAGTCACGTCCCTGACTTGATTGAGATGTGTGCATTTTGGCATGCGATTATTCTTGCACTACTTTGCGGGTTTTGATGCGAGTACATCGATCTTCTGAATTTTTGGAGGTTCGGCAAGAAGGTCGGGGGCCTTTTGCATAAGCGCGGCGGCTACCTTGCCGGAGAGATGGGCTTCGCGTCCGGATTCGGCGGTGAAGGTATCGAAGATTCCGAAGGTCGCAGGGCCGAGTTGCAGCGCAAACCATGCGTTGGTCTCAGGTTCAGCCTGAACCAGCGGCACGGCAGACTTCAGAAACTCTGCCACTTCCTTTTCTTTCCCGGGCTTGGCCTGAAGCATGACCCAAAGGGCTACTTTATCCATAGGAACTCTCCTCTTTGTGACTCTTTGTTGTATGGCAAATTGTGTCTAATTGGATGCACCTCTTTGATGGTCGCGAGCATCTGAAGGTTACGAAATTTATGAGGCCGAAATCATCGGAGGATTACAGTTTTAGCGGGGGTTTATGCCCTTCAAAACTTGACTCTTGACAGTAGAGAAACTAGAGTCGAAATGTATCCGTTCTACGTTCCCGTCCTGAGGCAAATTGGCCAGTATGCAATCCCACCCCTATTCCTGGAACTACATCCCGCTACTGATTCAGATTGTCGTGGCTGTAGGCATGGGCTGCTCGATGACGACCGTTTCGTGGTTCATCGGGAGGCATCGCAATTTGAAGGCCAAGTTGGCCGCATATGAGTGCGGGATCCCTGCCGAGGGCGATGCGCGCGGACGCTTTTCGGTTCGCTTCTACATGGTTGCGATGCTGTTCATCCTGTTCGACGTGGAAGTGGTCTTTATGTTCCCCTGGGCGATCATTTATCGCAAGCTGCCGGCGATCACCGGTTCGGCCTTCTTCGGTTTCTGGGAGATGCTGGTCTACCTGGGTTTTGTGATGGTCGGCTTCTTCTACATCTTGAAAAAGGGCATCCTCGACTGGGCATCGGACAAGACCGATTTATAGGACGAAATGACACTGCTCGACAAAGACGCTGTTCTTAAGGCCCATGCGCAAAACCGGGCTGTCGCTTCCCTCCAAACTTCTCTGCCAGACGCCATTCTCGACGCAGTATTCGACCGCAGCGAATTCACGCTGACGATTGCGAAGGACCAGATTCGCGCCGCGGCAAGCGTGGTGCAGCAGGCCGGCTATAACTTCCTCGAAGACGTGACCTGCGTGGATTGGTATCCGAGCGAGCCACGCTTTCATGTGGTGTACCACATCCTCTCGCACAATCTGAAGGAACGGATTCGGTTGGTGGCTCCTGTCGCGTCGATCGATTCTTCGATCGACAGCATTACTCCAATCTGGCCTTCGGCGAACTTCTATGAGCGCGAGGTGTGGGATCTGTTCGGCGTGCGCTTTCACGGGCACCCCAATCTGCGCCGCATCATGATGCCGGATGAGTGGCCGGGCCATCCTTTACGCAAGGATTATCCGGTGGAGGGTTACCGCTGATGGGCGACCTGCCTCAATTTGTTGCTACCTCTTCGTTGCTGGAGCCGCGTCCCGAAGAGGGCCCAAAAGATAAAACGATGGTCCTGAACATGGGACCGCAGCACCCTTCGACGCACGGCGTTCTGCGCCTGGTGATCGAGATCGACGGCGAGACGGTGCTCAAGGTGGTTCCGGACATCGGCTACCTGCACACGGGCATTGAAAAGACATGCGAGGCGAAGTTCTACCAGCAGGTGGTTCCGATGACCGACCGCATCGACTATCTCTCGCCGATGACCAACAACCTTTGCTACTGCCTCGCGGTCGAGAAGCTGCTGGAGATTGAAATTCCGGAGCGCGCGCAGTGGATTCGAGTGTTGCTGAACGAGCTCACCCGGCTGAATTCGCACCTTGTCTGGCTGGGCACGCACGCTATGGACATTGGCGCGCTCACCGTATTTCTCTATTGCTTCCGCGAACGCGAAGAGATTCTTCGCATCTTTGAGGCTGTGAGCGGCCAGCGCATGATGACCTCGTACTTCCGGGTGGGCGGGCTGGCGCTGGAGCCGCCGCTCGATCTGTTCGCCTGGATTCAGAAGTTCATCAAGATCATGCCGGAGAAGATCGACGAATATCAGAACCTCCTGACTGGCAACCCGATCTGGATGGGGCGGCTGAAGGGCGTTGGGCACCTGAGCGCGGAAGACGCAATCGCGCTGGGCGTAACCGGGCCTCCGCTGCGCGCTTCGGGCGTGGACTGGGACCTGCGGCGCGATATGCCGTACTCGAGCTACGAGAAGTTTCAGTTCAAAGTGCCTGTGTCGAACGACTGCGATGTATGGGCGCGATACATCATCCGCATTGAAGAGATGCGCGAGTCAGTGAAGATCTGCCAGCAGGCGCTCGATGGCATGCCGGAAGGCGACATCAAGGCGAATGCTCCGAAGGTGGTTCTGCCTGACAGGGAAAAGATGAAGACCCAGATGGAGTCGCTCATCTACCACTTCAAGATTGTGACGGAGGGCTTCACGGTTCCCGCAGGGCAGGTTTACCAGGCAGTAGAGTCGCCGCGTGGCGAGATGGGCTACTACGTGGTCAGCGATGGCACGGCCAAGCCCTACCGCGTGCACATGCGGAACCCGTCGTTTGCGACGCTGCAGGCGCTGCAGACGATGTGCGAAGGACGCCTGATTGCCGATGTGGTTGCGGTCATCGGGTCCATCGATATTGTTCTGGGGGAAATAGACCGGTGAGCGATTCCTCCGCAAGGGCGCGAGTTTTTGCGGAGCTATGGATATCCTTTGCGGCCTTGATTCGCTCGTATGTGGCGGCGCACGATTTGGCCAGACCGGTTTCGGATCATGCGCTGGTGGATGAGGGCGAGGCCGGGAATTTGACACTGCGGGGCGAGCAGAAGACGCTCGATCTCGAGTTTGATGCGGACACGGGCTCGGGAAGCTGGAGGGTTTATGAGGACGACCCTGGACCTGACCGGGTGCTGGAGCAAGGCCGGTTTGAGATGGACGAAGACAGCCAGGTTGCGCTGAGCGACCGGGCGGGAAAACTGGAACTGGAAGTCGCGGCGGAAGCGTTCACCGCGAAGGTATTTGATTAAGAGATTTTTGAGTAGTCTTGCATACGTTATTCGACTGGGAGTCAGCGTTGGCAACAGAGAAGACAACTATATTTTCGCCTGAGCTTGCGGCGCGCTTCGATAAGCTGGTGACGCTGTATCCGGTGCGGCGCTCGGCGCTGGTTCCCATGCTGCTCTACGCGCAGGACGAAGTGGGCTATATCTCGGAAGCGGTCGTTGCAGAGATCGCGGAACGCATCGGGATTCGCGAGAACGATGTGCAGAGCGTGTTGAGCTACTATTCCATGCTGCGCACGAAGCCGGTGGGCAAGTACAACGTGCAGGTGTGCACGAATATCTCCTGCATGCTGCGCGACGGTTATGGGATTCTGGAGCACTGCAAGAGACGGCTGGGGATTGACGAGAAGCAGGTGACACCGGACGGATTGTTCTCGCTCGAAGAGGTTGAGTGCATCGGAGCCTGTTGCTGGGCGCCGGCTATTCAGGTGAACTACGACTTTTACGACGACCTGACGCCGGAAAAAATGGACCGGGTCCTTGAGGACTACAGGGCTGGACGCGGAAAGGACACGGTGTAGTTGTGCCCACACTCGTTTCACATCCTGAAGAAGTCCGAATTCTCTCGCGCCGCTTTGGAAAAGGCGCCACGGATATCGATAAGTACATTGAACTCGACGGCTACAAGGCCACGCGGACCGCGATTGAAAAGGGACCCGAGTGGATCATTGCGGAAATGAAAGCCTCTGGGCTGCGAGGTCGCGGCGGCGCGGGCTTCCCTACCGGGTTGAAGTGGTCATTTGTGCCGAAGCAGTCGGCGCACCCGAAGTACGTGCTCGTCAACGGCGATGAGAGCGAGCCGGGCACCTGCAAAGACCATGTGATCTTCCTGCATGATCCGCATGCGGTGATTGAAGGCACCATCATCGCAGGCCTCGCTATCGGCTCGAAGATGGGCTTTATCTACCTGCGCGGTGAGTACCGGTACCTGCTGAAGATTATGGAGAAGGCGGTTGCCGATGCTTACGCAAAAGGCTTTCTGGGCAAGAACATCTTCGGCTCTGGCATCGACTTTGATGTGGTGACGCAGACCGGCGCGGGCGCCTATGAAGTGGGTGAGGAGTCGGCGCTGATGGAGTCGCTCGAAGGCAAGCGCGGTGTGCCGCGCATTAAACCGCCCTTCCCTGCCGTGGTCGGACTCTATGGCGGCCCCACCGTTATCAACAACGCAGAGACGATTGCCAGCGTGCCGCACATTCTGTTGATGAGCGGCGAGGCGTATGCGAAGGTCGGCTCGGAGCGGAATGGCGGTACGCGGCTGTTCGGCATTAGCGGCCATGTGGAGCGCCCTGGCGTGTACGAGTTGCCGATGGGCTACAACCTCAAGAGGGCGATTTACGAGGTCGGGGGCGGCATTCGCGGCGGCAAGAAACTGAAGGCGGTGGTCCCCGGAGGATCTTCGACTCCTGTGCTGACTGCGGATGAGATCGACGTTGGGCTGGACTTCGACCAGATGGGCAAGGCGGGCACCATGCTCGGCTCGGGCGGCATTGTTGTGCTCGACGAGACGGTGTGCATGGTGGAGTTTGCGCTGCGCACCATGCAGTTCTATCAGCACGAGAGCTGCGGATGGTGTATTCCCTGCCGCGAAGGGACGGACTGGCTGAAGAAATCGCTCACACGCCTGCACGCTGGCGGCGGGGTGGATAAGGATATCGACAACATCCGCTATCTTGCGGAGAACATGATGGGCAGGACCTTCTGCCCACTCGGCGATGCGGCGGCCATGCCCACCATTGGATTCGTGCAGAAGTTTCGAAAAGAGTTTGAAGATCACCTGAACGGCAAAGGCTGCCCTTACAAGCATTCGCTCGCGCGCGAAGCAGCGCTGGTTTAGCTCAAGGAAGGAGATTGGAATGGCTGACGTAACTTTTACCGTCGATGGGAAAAAACTTACCGCGCCTGCGGGCACGCTGCTGATTGATGCCTGCAGAACCGCCGGCATCGAAATTCCGGCGTTCTGCTACTATCCGGGCCTTTCGCTGCAGGCCGCCTGCCGCATGTGCGTGGTGCGCCTTGAGAAGGTTCCCAAGCTACAGACCGCTTGCACTACTCCTGTCGCGGAAGGCATGGTAGTGCAAACGGAGACCGATGAGATTAAGCAGTCGCGCAAGGCCATGATTGAATTGCTACTCGGCAATCATCCGCTGGACTGCCCGGTGTGCGACAAGGGCGGCGAGTGCGAACTCCAGGACATGACCTTTAAGTACGGTGCGGGTGAGTCCAAGTACGTCGAGACCAAGCAGCATCGCGACGAGCAGCAGTGGTCGCCAGTGGTTTACTTCGACCGACCCCGCTGCATCCTGTGTTATCGCTGCGTGCGTGTGTGCGGCGAAGGCATGGATGTGTGGGCACTGGGTGTGGAGAACCGCGGCGTGAGCAGCGTGATTGCGCCGAACGGCGAGGACCACCTTAACTGTGAAGAGTGCGGCATGTGCATCGACATCTGTCCGGTCGGCGCGCTCACCTCCGACACGTATCGATACAAAACGCGTCCCTGGGAGATGAATCATGTCGCCACGGTCTGCGCGCATTGTGGAGACGGCTGCAAGACCACACTGGGCTTACGGTCTGTAGATGATGGCGTAGAGATTATTCGCGGCAACAACCGTGAAAAGAGCGGCATAAACGGAGACTTCCTGTGCATCAAGGGACGTTACGCCTTCGACTTTGCCAATCACACGGAACGGTTGACCAAACCGCTGGTGCGGCAGGCGGACGGTAAACTGGCTCCGGTGAGTTGGGAGTATGCAATTGATTTCGCGGCGCGACGACTGAGGGAAGTCCGCGACTCGCAGGGCGGCAAGGCCATAGGCGTAATTGGGTCGAACCGTACGACGAATGAAGAGAGTTATCTGCTGCAGAAATTCGCGCGCTCCGTGCTCGGTACCAACAATATTGATCATCACCGCACAGCGGACTATGCGGCGTTTGCGGCGGCGCTCAAAGGCAACGCTGGGCGCGAGGCTTCCTTACGCGATTTTGTGAACGATCCGGCTATCCTGCTGCTCGGCAACGATCCCACCGAACAGCACCCGGCACTCGCCTGGCAGATTCGCACGAACGTCCGCCTGAATCGCGCCCGGCTTTACGTTGCCAACCATGCGGAGATCAAGCTGCGCCGCCAGGCGAAGGCCGCTGTCACCATTCCGCAGACCGGCTACGCCTCGTTTGTCGAATATCTCACCGGCAAAGCTGGGGCCTTTGAGGGCAACGACGCGACAGCCGCATTCCGTGATGCAGTTAAGAAGGAAGAGTCGCTGCTGATTGTCTTCGGCTCAGAGTTTCGCGGGCGCGATATCGCATCGCTGGTACAGTTTGGATTGAGCCTGCAGAACACAAAGTTTGCCTGCCTGGGCGACTACGCCAACTCGCGCGGCGCTGCTGATATGGGCGTGCTGCCGGATCTCTTACCCGGCTATGTGCCAGTCTCCGCTTCCGCCCATTTTGCCGAGGAATACGGCGATTCACTTCCGACGGCTTCGGGTCTCGATTTGGTCGAGATGTTCGACGCTGCTGGACGCGGCGATCTGTCGGCGCTTTACGTCGTTGGTTCGAATCCCGTGGCCCGTTATGGGGTCGATGCGTCCGTGCTGAAAAACACCTTCCTCATTGTGCAGGATATGTTTCTGACCGAGACTGCGGTGCTGGCCGATGTGGTCTTCCCTGCTGCGAACCTCTATGAAAAGTCCGGAACCGCCACCAATACATATGGCGACCTGCAGCTGGTCAAGAAAGCCGCAGATAAGGCCGGTGTTCGTGCCGACTTTGAATTGATCGTGAGGCTGGCTGAAAAGATGGGCGCGAATCCGAAGGCCCTGGTTCCGTTTGGCAAAGGTGTTCGCGCGGACTTCGGACAGACACGCGGAGCACAATCGGGTGAAGCGGACCGCCATGCCGTGTGGCTTTCGGCGAATCATCTGGAGCCGAAGCTCAGCCCCTTTGACCCCTTCGCAATCTTTGATGAGATTCAGCGGTTGGTGCCCGCTTACAACGTTGCGCGTCTCAACCTGCTGGCAGGCAATGACGAACACCTGAAGTCGGAACTGGTGCAGATTGACACAACCGCCCCGCGTCGCGATCTAGTGCTGCCGTCGAATGACGGCCTCTACAGCTCCGGCACTCTCGGTAATTACAGCGCAAAGCTCAAGGAAGTGCTGGCTTCGCATACCACGGTTACAGAAACAGCGGCAGATTAAACGAATTTTGGGAAGGCTTTGTGGAAGTTAGCTTCTGGATTTTTCTACTGCTGAGCGTGCTGAAGGTTGCCGTGGTCACGGTGATCCTCTTGACGTGCGTCGCCTATACAGTTCTGCTCGAACGCAAGCTGGTCGGGCGCATTCAAAACCGCTGGGGACCGAGCCGTGTTGGTCCGTTCGGTCTGCTGCAGCCACTTGCCGACGGCATCAAGCTCTTCTTAAAGGAAGACCTGATGCCCACCAGCGTCTACAAACCGCTGTTTATTCTCGCGCCTATTATCGCCCTGAGCTGCGCGCTCATGTCGATCTCAATGATCCCATTTGGCGCAGATATCCATTACAAGGGCGTCGATCTCTTCCAGATCTCGGACATCAACATCGGGCTCCTGGTCATTCTGGGAATCACTTCGGTCGGAGTCTATGGCATCGCCCTATCCGGCTGGTCGTCAAACAACAAATATTCGCTACTGGGAGCACTGCGTGCAAGCGCTCAGGTCATCAGTTACGAGCTTGCTTTAGGGCTCTCAGTGATCGGCGTGGTACTGCGCTCGCAGTCGTTTCGACTGCGCGACATTGTGGATGTGCAGTCCAAACATGGGGCGCTCTCGTGGAATATTTTTGGCGGCTTCCAGATCGTCGCGTTCTTCATCTATCTGACAGCCGCATTTGCTGAGACGAACCGCACGCCCTTCGATCTGCCGGAGGCGGAGAGCGAGCTTACCGCGGGCTACCACACCGAGTACAGCTCGATGAAGTTTGCCATGTTCTTTATGGCCGAGTACGCGAACATGATTACGGTGGGCTGCGTTGCCACGCTCCTGTTTCTGGGGGGATGGACAAGTCCATTCGGACATTTCTTCCCGGCGTTCGGAGGCATCGTAGTCCAGGCGCTGCTGCCTGTGTTCTGGTTTGTGGCGAAGGTCTTCTTTTTTCTCTTTCTTTATATCTGGGTACGGGGCACGCTGCCACGTTTCCGTTACGACCAATTGATGGGTTTCGGCTGGAAATTTCTTATGCCTCTGGCGATCGCGAATATCCTTGCGACCAGCCTATGGCTTGCGTTTCATGCAGCATAACGTGATTTACAATCGACCTTCCGGTCTATTGTTCTCCGCGCTATTTCCTGCATGCTTCTTAACAGTTATTTTGTGTTGTCAAGTGAGCGACTGAAGACATGCACCTGATTTTGTTCTTCATCTTTGGCGGTCTGTGCGTTGCAGGAGCTTTGAATCTCCTGTTCCAGCGCCATCCTATTAACTCCGCACTGTCACTGATTGTGGTGATGAGTTCGCTGGCGGTGCTTTACCTGCTGCTCGGAGCTGAGTTTCTCGCAGCCGCGCAGGTCATTGTCTACTCCGGCGCAATCATGGTGCTGTTCACGTTTGTGATCATGCTGTTGAACGCCGGACGCGAGGATCGCACCCATGGGAGCAAGGCCGCTTACGCGATCGGCATTCCCGGCGCAGCGGCACTGTTTGCGGCGCTCGCATACATCTTTCTTTCAAACAGTAAGCAACTCGGCACGGCTTCGCTCGGCAATTATCTGGTGACAACTACAGACTTGAGCCGCGTGCTGTTCCGCGACCTGCTTCTGCCGTTCGAAGTCACTTCAGTCCTGATTCTGGTGGCTATTCTAGGCGCTGTTGCGTTGGCACGGAAGGAGCACTGAGCATGGTCCCTATTTCTTACTACCTCGTTCTTGGTGCGATTCTTTTCTCGATCGGCGTCGCGGCGTTTCTGATCAAGCGCAACATCATTACCGTTTTTATGTCGATTGAGCTGATGCTCAACGCAGTCAACCTTACGTTTGTCGCCTTCGCGCACCAGTCGCACCAGATAAGCGGGCAGATCTTCGTCTTCTTTGTGATGGTGGTCGCAGCAGCCGAAGCCGCCGTCGGCCTTGCCATCATTATCGCGATCTTCCGCTCGCGGAATACGCTTAACGTCGACCAGGTCGACCTGATGAAACTGTAATTCGAGAGATCATGAACAGTTCGCTTCATCTCTGGCTGATACCGATTATCCCCTTTGCTGGGTTTCTGGTGAACGGCCTTGTTGGCCGCAAGCTGCCCAAGGCGGTGGTGACGTCCATTGCTCTGATTGCCACGCTCATTCCGTTTGTGCAGGTCGCGGATATCTGGTTCCACTTCAGCGGAATTTCCCTGCCCTATGTCGAGCATCTCGGCACCTGGGTTCAGACGAGCTCATTCCGCGCAGGCTTCGACCTGCAGCTTGACCAGCTCTCGATGGTGATGCTGCTGGTTGTTACCGGCGTCGGCTTTCTTATTCATCTTTATTCTGTTGGCTACATGGCGCATGAAGAGGGCTACTGGCGTTATTTTGCCTACCTCAACCTGTTTATGTTCTTCATGCTCACGCTAGTGCTGGCAGAGAACTTCCTGCTGATGTTTGTCGGCTGGGAGGGCGTGGGACTCGCGTCGTACCTGCTGATCGGTTTCTATTACCTGAAGAAGTCGGCAGCGAACGCGGGTAAGAAGGCCTTCGTAGTCAACCGCATTGGCGACTTCGGCTTTCTGATCGCATTGTTTCTGCTTGTCGCACACTTCGGAACCCTGAGCTTCAGCGGAGTCTTCGCCCAGGTCACGCAGCATCCTGAATGGCAGGGCGGATTCCTTACCGCCATCGCGCTCTTCCTGGTGCTCGGCGCAACGGGGAAATCCGCGCAGATTCCGCTCTACATCTGGTTGCCGGACGCGATGGAAGGCCCTACACCGGTCTCCGCGCTTATCCACGCTGCCACCATGGTGACCGCTGGCGTTTACATGATCGCGCGCACGGATGTCATTTTCGACCGCTCGGCGCTGGCACTGGCCGTCGTCGCCATCATCGGCGCAGCCACCGCCTTCTTCGCCGCAACAATGGGCATTGTGCAGACGGACATCAAGAGGGTTCTGGCGTATTCCACCATTTCGCAGCTGGGATACATGTTCCTGGCTTGCGGTGTTGCCTCCTATGCCTCGGGCATCTTTCATCTCATCACCCATGCCTTCTTTAAGGCGCTGCTCTTCCTTGCCGCAGGTTCAGTCATTCATGCACTCGGCGGCGAGCAGGATATGCGCTTGATGGGCGGCCTGTGGAAGAAGCTTCCGGTTACGTTCTGGACGATGACCGCGGCGGTCTTCGCCATCTCCGGCCTGCCGCCCTTTGCCGGATTCTTCAGCAAGGACGAGATCCTTTATCAGACTTTTCTCTGGCCGAATGGCGGCAAGTTGCTGTGGTTTGTCGGACTGGTGACTGCGGGTTTGACATCGTTCTACATGTTCCGGCTTTGGTATATGACCTTCTTCGGCGAAAGCCGGACGAAAGAACATATTCTCACTGAGCATGGCGCGGCGGTTCATGCGAGTTCCACGTCCACGCTGGTGCTTGAGGCTGAACCTGAGGACCACGGTCACGTGCATGGCATCCATGAGAGCCCATGGGTGATGCTCCTCCCGTTGATTGTGCTTGGCATCCTCTCCGTGGTCGGTGGATGGATCGGCGTTCCCGTAGCGCTCCGCGGGCACAATGGGATTGGGCATTTCCTTAACCCCGTTCTTAACCCGATGGGTGCGTTGGAGGGCTCGCATCGCCTTGGACTGACGCTGGCGATTGTCTCAACACTCACCGCGCTGGCCGGATGGCTGCTTGCCCATATTCTTTACTCCGCGAAGCCTGAACTGCCGGCGAAGCTCGCGACCCAGTTTCACAGCCTGTACACGCTGGTGGCAAACAAGTATTGGGTGGACGAGGGTTACGGCGCGCTCATTGTCACTCCTCTGCTGCTGATTTCACGCTATATCCTGAAGGGCTTACTCGATACGGGAGTAATTGGCGGAGCGACCTACGGCGCGGCATATACCGCCCAGGGCTTTGGAGCGATTGTGCAGCGTGTGCAATCGGGCAATATTCGTTCGTATGCGGGATGGCTTGCGCTGGGCGCGGCTGTCCTGCTGATCGTTACTTACTTTGGATTCACGGCACATTTTTCACTGAGATAGAAAGCTACAAGGAACGTATTCGTGCTGACTGTACACATATTGACGCTCATGACCTTCGTGCCCGTTGTAGGTGCGATCGTTGTGGCACTGCTGCCGCGCAAAGGGCGCATCATCCAATGGTGGACGCTGCTGGTTTCGCTCATCACCTTCGCGCTCACACTGCACTTGCCCGCGCATTTCGCCTATGGGCGGCCGGGCTTCCAGTTTGTCGAGAACCATGCCTGGATCGCCAGCCCCGTTATCCGTTATCACCTGGGCGTAGACGGCCTTTCGATGTGGCTGATCGTGCTCGTCGGCTTCCTGTCGGTTGTTGGCGTGCTGGCGTCGTGGAAGGCGATTGAGACACGCACCAAGGAATTCTATTTCTTCTTCCTGCTGCAGCAGACGGCCATGATCGGAATATTTGCTGCGCTGGATTTGTTCCTCTACTACGCCTTCTGGGAGCTGTCGCTGATTCCGATGGCTATCCTCATCGCCATGTTCGGACGCGAGCACGGGCCAAGGACTGCGCTCAAATATTTCCTTTACATCTTCATTCCGTCGGCGCTGTTTCTTGTCGCAATTCTCTGGCTCTACGCGAAGACGGGAACCTTTGAGTACGGCTCACTACAGCGCATTCTGGCTAGTAACAGCGGCGCTTTTTCTCCTGATGCGCTCTTCTGGATGGCGCTGGCGTTTCTGGTTGCCTTCGCTGTGAAGGTCCCCGTTTTCCCGCTGCACGGCTGGCTGAGTGACGCCATCAGCGACGCTCCAACGGCGATGGCGATGGTGATCGCCGGCAAGCTCGGCCTCTATTCCATCCTTCGGTTTGATCTCGGTCTCTTTCCTGCGCAGGCACGCGAGTTTGCGCCGTGGATGATTGCCCTGGCTGCGATCGGAGTGCTCTATGGCGGATGCATCGCCCTGGTGCAGACGGACATGAAGCGGCTGATTTCTTACGCCATGTTGAGCGCGCTGAGTTTCTGCACGCTCGGTATCTTCTGCTTTTCGCTCTCGGGGCTGGATGGCGCGGTCTACCAATTCATCAACGAAGGCGTCTCCGGCGCGGCGCTGCTGGTGCTGGCGGGCTTCCTCTACGAGCGCTACGGCACCTATGACCTGGAACGTTATGGGGGCCTGGCGGCGAAACTGCCCATGATGGCCACACTCTTCGTGATTACTGGGCTGTCCATCGTCGGCCTGCCGCTCTTCAATAACTTTGTCAGCGAGTTCCTGATCTTGAGTGGAAGTTTTCGCTCGCATCATGGCTGGGTGATCGCTGCAACCCTCGGCGTTATCCTGAGCGCGGGCTATATGTTGCGGATGATTCAAAGCATCTTCTACGGTCCGGAGTCGGCGCTGGTGACAGGACATGCGGCGCAGGATTTCTCCGCTCGCGAACATCTGCTGCTTTGGCCGATGGCGGTGCTGATGCTGGCGATGGGCGTATTTTCGCCCTTCTGGATGCGGGCCATCGATCAGGGCGTAGCCGGACTGGCTAATTCTACAACGCAGACGATTTCGTACCTGGAGAAGCGATGAATACAACGCCCCAAATCCTTCGCATTCTCCCCGAGGTCGTCCTCACGGTTGTTGGTGTACTCATTATGCTCATCGAGCCCCTGCTGGTGAAGGGCAAGTCGCGCAAACCGCTTGGATGGTTTGCCGTGCTCGGTGTGATTGCCGCCCTGGCAGCGAGCCTTTATCAGTACCAGCTTCCGGCGGGCACGGCTTTCTTCGGCACCGTACGGACGGACGCCTTCAGCGTCTTCTTCCATGTGCTTATCTGCAGCATCACGCTCGTCTGCCTTTTGATTACGCTCGACGCGACCACTGCAGAGACCGAAGGTATGGGCGAGTTCTATGCGCTTGCGGTCTTCGGCACTGTTGGCATGCTGTTCATGACCTGCGCCGTGGAGCTGCTGCTCGTTTTTATCGGACTCGAGATTTCTTCGATTTCGACTTACATCCTTGCCGGCTTTCGCAAGAATACGGCGAAAGGGCCGGAGTCGGCGATCAAGTACTTCCTGCTCGGCTCGTTCGCCACTTCGTTCTTCCTCTACGGAATTGCGCTGACATTTGGCGCAACCGGAACTACGAAGATTGAGGCTATCGCGGGGCTGCTTGCTTCAAGCGCGACTCCAAAGCTGGCCTTTGCCGGGCTGGCGATGATCCTGATCGGCCTTGGATTCAAGGTGTCTGCTGCGCCGTTCCAGGTATGGACGCCCGATGTGTATGAGGGCGCACCGTCTCCTGTGGTTGCGCTCATGTCCACTGCACCGAAAGTCGCCGCCTTTGCAGTGCTCCTTCGCGTACTCTATGAAGCTTTCCCGTTGATGCAAACCCATTGGGTGCCGATTCTCTGGTGGCTTGCGGTGCTCTCGATGTTCGTCGGCAACCTTGGCGCTCTGCGGCAGAGAAATCTCAAGAGGATGCTTGCCTACTCTTCCATCGCTCATGCCGGATACATGCTGGTAGCCTTTACCGCGCTCTCGGCGGACGGTATTGCCGCGGTCAGCTTCTATGCTGCGGGTTACGCAGCAATGAACGTGGGCATTTTTGCTATAGTCAGCCATGCGGGGGGATACGACGACCGTCTGACTCTGATCGACGACTATCGCGGACTGGCTTACCGCTCCCCGCTGCTCGGCGGCGCGATGGCACTCTTCCTGCTTTCGCTCATCGGCATTCCCTTCACCGGCGGATTCTTCGGCAAGTTCTACGTCTTTACGGCGGCCATCCACTCGGGCTACGTCTGGCTGGCGATTCTCGGGCTTATCAACAGCGGCATCGCGGCCTTCTACTATCTGCGCGTGATCACGACACTTTACTCGAAGGCAGGAGAAAGCGCGCCGGTTGCGTCGGTTCCGCGCGCTTCCATACCGCTGCTCTTCGCGATCCTTCTAACGGCGGCGGCCACGCTGATCCTGGGCATTGTTCCGGGCCGGGTTCTGGCAAAGGCAAAGGCAGGAGCGGAAACCTATCCCGCAGTCAGCAACGTTCTTCCCATTACGCCTGAGACAGCGCAACGCTGATGCTGACGGCCTTCAATGACAATACAAAAGCCTCCGGATGACCGGAGGCTTTTGTGCTTACAAATTTCGAAAACCTTACTTCGCCTTGAGCAGGATAATGACGAAGGTGAACAGCGAAAGTGACTCGATAAAGGCGAGGCCGAGCACGAGGAAGAGCATGATTGCTGCGCGTGCTCCTGGATTACGGGCCACAGCCTCGCTGGCTGAGCCAGCGGCCCTGCCTTGTCCAATGCCGCAAAGGCCTGCGGCGATGCCCATGCCGATCCCGGCGCCTATGGGGACAAGGCTGGAAGAGCCTCCCCCTGCTGACTGTGCGAAGGCCGGCGTGGCCAGACACAGCATTGACAGTGTCATAAACAGATATTGAAGCTTGCGCATCTTTCTCTCCTTGCTTCCCTATATGAATTGCCGTCAGTGGGTGGTTGAGGCTCACCGTGCTGGCCCCCTCACGCTAAACGGCGGGTTTGCGCGGCAGCGGAAGCGCTCCGCCGGGCAAATCACCTTTAAATGCTTGCTTCGTCCTCGTGCGCTACCGCCATTGAGAGATAAATCATTCCCAGCAGCATGAAAATATAAGCCTGAATCAGCGATACGGCAAAATGCAGTCCCAGGCCGAGCACTGGAAAAACCACCGGGAAAAGTGAAAAAGCGACCAGTGTGATTAAGTCGCTGGCCAGCATATTGGCATAAAGACGAATGGTGAGCGACATCATGCGGGCGAGGTGCGAAATGACCTCAATGGGGAACATCAACCAGGCAATCCACCAGATTGGACCGGCGAAATGTTTCACGTATTTCAGGAGGCCCTGTGCCTTTACGCCATGCCAATTGTAATAAATGAAGGTCAGGATTGCGATGCCCAAAGGGGCCACGGGATCCGCAGTCGGCGTTTCAAAGCCTGGGAGCAATCCGAAGCAGTTGCAAAGTAGCACGAACAATCCAATCGTAGTGGCGAAAGGCAGGAATTTCTCATATCCGTGGCCGATCACCTGCTCTGCCTGATTGCCAACGAATTCGTGGATCCACTCCGCGGTATGCTGCACCGTGCCCGGGTGCTCTACGCTCAGCGAGAGGCGTGCGGCGATGAAAAAAAACAGCAGTAGCGTCATCACGATCAACTGCATGGTGAGCGCATTGGAGATAGGATGGCTGGGATGCGTGACGTGAATGCCCAGCATCGTCATAAGAGCGACGAGGGACGCGGCAAACCAGTGGTTCAGCAGCGCGGTAAGTGCGTTAATCAGGGGCAGCATAGTTTATTTTGGGTGAATCAACGGCTGTTTCTCAGGAGCGCACCAGCCTAATAGCCTCGACAGTCAGGGCAATTACAGCCAGCGCCAGACCCGCCACAAGCGCGTAAAGCGACCCATGGAAACACCTTAGGCTAGCATAAATAATCAACGCCGCGATACCCAGGCGGAGAAAGAACATGGCCACGGTAAACCCGGTCGCACGGGGAGACTTCTGGTTGTCCAACTTCGCATTGATAACGTCGATCAACTGCTGCCATTCGTAGAGTCCGATCATCGAAATCACCGCCCCGGCCAGGAAGAGCGCCGCGGTTTGCCATCCTGCCGCCACAGCCAGGACAACACCGCCGCCGACAGCGAGGATAGCCGTAAACCGCATTGCCCGGCGCATGGAAGCCTTCAGGTGGGCATCGGTAAAGTCGACGGGCGGGTGTGCTTCAGTCATCTCTCCGGGCCTGTGTTATTTGCTCTGAGTGCCTGGCGCACGGCCTCAACCATGCCGGCCACCGCACCAAAAATCACACCGACAATGTAAATCCAGTCCTGGTGCAGCCATTTGTCGAGCAGAGCGCCAGCTCCCCAGCCAATGAGAACCGCTGCGGGCAGCACAAAGGCGATCTGCGTGAGCCGCTCGGCATTGAGGATCGCCTGCATGGTTTCCGTGCGTTTGGGAGCGTTCGGGTTGGCTTTTTGCTCAGGCATGCGGAGGCGCGGATTCCTTGGCATTTATACACTACGGAGGGCTTGCCGTAGAACGCTATACTGACCAAAGTATCTCTATTCAAGGAAACCACGTGTTTGAGTCAGAATTTGAGCGCGGCCTCTTCGCGCTTCGTCAGGAAAAACTGAAGCAGATTGAGGCGCTTGGCCAGCGCGCCTACCCCAATTCGTTCGCCGCGACTCATTCCCTGGCTGAGATCCGCAGCCGCTACGACAACTCCACCACGGAAGAGCTGGAAGCTGCCCGCGTCAGCGTCATCGTTGCCGGGCGCATTATGGCGATCCGCGCGCAGGGCAAGGCCGGGTTCGCACAGCTCCAGCAGAACGGCGTGCGGCTGCAGATTTATGTCCGTAAGGACGCGGTTGGCGATCAGGCGTTCGAGCTGTACAAACTGCTTGATCTGGGCGATCACATCGGTGTCTCCGGCTACCTCTTTCGCACGCGCACCGGGGAGCTGTCCGTCCATGTGGAGACGATTACGTTTCTCGCCAAAGCCATGCTCGCGCTGCCGGAGAAGTATCACGGACTGGCTGATGTGGAGCTGCGCTACCGCCAGCGGTATGTCGACCTGTTCATGAATACGGCGCTGAATGAAGGCACTCCTGCGGAGATCCATGTTCGCGAGGTCTTTGTGAAGCGGGCGAAGGTGTTGGCGGCTATCCGGCGCTATTTTGACGAGCGTGGCTATATTGAAGTGGAAACACCGATGATGCAGCACATCGCCGGGGGCGCCGCAGCCAAGCCTTTTACCACGCATCATAATGCGCTCGATCTGGATTTGTTCCTGCGCATCGCGCCTGAACTGTATCTCAAGCGGCTGGTGGTTGGCGGCATCGACCGCGTGTATGAGATCAACAGGAACTTCCGCAATGAGGGGATATCGACGCAACACAACCCCGAGTTCACCATGTTGGAGTTCTACCAGGCGTACGCCAACTACCACAACCTGATGGATTTGACGGAGGAGCTGATCAAGTTCGTGGCGATGGAAGTGAACGGAAGGCTGACGACGAACTTCAACGATGTGGAGATTGATCTGGGCAAGTGGGAGAAGCTTTCAATGCGAGAGGCCATCATCAAGTGGTGGCCGCCAAACGTTAATGGCGCGCCCACTGCCAAAGATCTGGCTACTGAGGAATCCTTCGACAGATGGTTTAACGAGGTACAAATCACATTGCCGGATGAAGGCACAGATGAGGATCTCGAACCTGCACGCCAGATGATTGCAGCAGGATTCAGGGGGTTCTTTAAATCGCTTGGAAATATGGCTGTTGTTGAAAGTGGTGGCAGCCCGGGTCCCTCTCTATCGAGTAATGAGCCGGCAGGAAAGCGAATTGCGACGCTATTCGAGATCATTGCCGAAGCGCATCTCATCCAACCCACCATCATCTATGACTTCCCTCTTGCGGTATCACCGCTCTCCAAGCAGAAACCCGATGAGCCGGACTGGGTGGAGCGGTTTGAGTTCTACATCGGCGGATTCGAAGTGGGCAATGCCTTCAGCGAGCTGAATGATCCGGAGGAGCAGCGCAAACGTTTCGAGCAGCAGATCAGCGAGCGCGAGCGTGGCGACGATGAAGCGCACCAGATGGATGAAGACTATGTGCGCGCGCTGGCTTACGGCCTGCCGCCCACGGGGGGCGAAGGCATCGGCATCGACCGGCTGACGATGATCCTTACCGGCGCAAAGTCCATCCGCGATGTGATTCTGTTTCCGCTGCTGCGCCCGCAGAAGACAAAGTCGGAGACAGACGAGGCGAAAGAGCAGTAGAGGTTACTCTCCCAGCAACAGGCGTTCCGTGGAAATGGCGCGGCCCGTCTTCCCGTCGCATTCGATCAGTGTGGCGGCCATGCGCGGGTCGCCCTTTGCGGCGTCGAACTTCGCCGGCATTCCGGTGAGAAAGCGGTGCAGCACCTGCTCCTTTTCTACGCCGATCACGCTGTCGTAGGGGCCGCTCATGCCCACGTCGGTCTGGTAGGCAGTTCCACCGGGCAGCACGCGGTCGTCAGCGGTCGGAACATGCGTGTGGGTGCCAATCACCGCTGTTACGCGCCCATCCAGATACCATCCCATCGCGACCTTCTCTGACGTAGCCTCCGCGTGGAAATCAACAAAGATCACCTTTGTCTTGATCTTCGCCAGCACTGCGTCGACGGTGCGAAACGGATCGTCACTCGACGCCATAAACACACGCCCCTGCAGATTCACCGCCGCGTAGGTTTGCCCGTTCGGTAACTCGCCCTCGTACACTCCGTAACCGGGCGTGCCTGCTACATAATTGGCCGGGCGGATGATCCTGCGCGCTCGCTCATGGCTATCCGCGGGAACAGACTGCACGTAGTCGACGAGTTCGCGCTTGTCCCATACATGATTGCCCGTAGTCAGCACATGCGCGCCAAGATCAAAGAGATCATCCGCGATTGCCGGGGTGACGCCGAAGCCGCCTGCCGCGTTCTCGGCATTAACAATCACCAGATCAGTACCCCGCTCTGCAATCACATGCGCCAGGTGATCGCGAACAATGCGCCGTCCCGCGCTGCCGAACACATCACCTACAAAAAGAATCCGCAAAAGCTATTTTCCTCCAGTAAAAACTGCGCCCGACAGGCCGGTAAAGTTCGATGCTACAACGAGGCATCGCAAAAAGCTTCCAGCATTTCCACGATTCTTTGCCTGGAGCTGTGGTAGCGTGGCTGCATGGCACTCAATACCCGATTCGCGACCGGCATCGAGGCGCTGGTTCTGCTTGCCGCAGAGCCGGACACAATGCACCGGTCAGAGGACCTGGCGCAAAGGCTTAAGACAAACCCAGTCGTGATTCGCCGGGCGTTTTTGCAGCTTCGGAAAGCCGGACTGGTATTGAGCCACAAGGGGCCAAGCGGCGGCTCAAAACTCGCCCGTTCGGCAAAGGAGATCACGCTCAGGGATGTGCACCGGGCCGTTCATCCGCATGGGCTCTTGCATGCATCGCTGGCCTCTGCTACGCCCGGCCTGCAGACTGCGCTCAAGGGTGTCTTCAACGACGCATCGCGGGCCTTTGAAAAGGAACTCGACGAGGTCACGCTGTCTCAGCTGGTAAAGAAGGCGCATAAGAAATCGAAGCACTAGAGCTCCGCCAGCGTAGCAGCATGAGCACGGCGATGGTGATGAGCGCGACGGTAAGGCCCGTCCACAGGCCGTAGAGCTTCCAGTGCAGTTCGAAACACAACACCGCGCCCAGCGGCAGCCCGAATAGCCAGTATCCGGCAAAGTTCAGCAGCATGGGAATGCGCGTTTCGCCCAGTCCGCGAAGCACTCCAATGGAAATGATCTGCGCGCCGTCAAATATCTCGAACGCTGCCACGATCAGCAAAATACGCGTGCCCAATTGCAGCACTTGCTCATCGCGGCTGTAGATTTCTATGATCGGACGCGGCACCGCTACAAACAGCGCCGCGGCGATAGCCATAAAGCCAACACCCAGCCCAACGGCCATCCACCCTGCGCGGCGGGCCTTGGCCGGATTTCCTGCTCCGATGGCGTGGCCTACGGCAACGGCTCCCGCAGCGGAGATTCCCAGCGGAACCATGTAGGTGAAGGCTGCGCAGTTCAGAACAATCTCATGCGTAGCCAGAGCTACTGCGCCCAGATGCGCCGCCAGAATCGTTGCCGCACCGAAGGCAGCAACCTCAAGCACAACCTGAAATGCTGCCGGGATGCCAAGATCAAGCAGCGCGCGGATCCGCGCCCAGTCGGGCCCGGGCCAGTGCGCGAACAGCGGATGACCGCGCCTGCGCTCATGCTGCCATGCGAAGTACACCAGCACGGCAGCCATGTAGACCCGCGCAACAACGGTCGAGATCGCCGAGCCCCGCACGCCCATCGCGGGCATGCCCAGTTTGCCGTAGATAAGAACCCAGTTGCCCGCCAGGTTCACCAGGTTCGCCGAAATGAGCGCAAAGGTCACCGGCTGCACGCGTCCTACGCCTTGCAGGTAACGGCGAAAGCCGCCATAGACAAGAAGCGGCAACGTTCCCCAGTTCAGGATTTCGGCATAGGAGCGCGTCATAACACCGACGACGGGATCGACGCCGCGTCCGGTGAACAGCGGGCGAGCAAAGACGATGAAGAGCATGAGAAGCGGAGTAAACGCGAGCGCGATATACATGGCCTGCGCCAAAGACCGATGGCAGTCGTCGAAATTGCGCGCGCCCCACGACCGCGAAACCAGCGTATCGAGTCCCAGGAGCAAGCCAATGCCGAACAGCGACGGCGCGTAATAGATTGCGTTGCCTAGCCCCACAGCCCCGATTGCTCTAGGGCCCAGCTTGCCAACCATGATCACGTCCACGACCGTCATAGTCATCCATCCGATTTCGGACAGCGCAACCGGAATTGCCAGCGCCAGCAGAGCACGCAGCTCGGCTGCCAGGTTCACCTTCGAGTTATGTTCGTCAAAAACTTCAAGACCGGTGGAGGGCATGGCATTCAACAGGAACAGACCAAGATTTTCAGATTGTACGCGTCCAGTCTGAAATGTGAGCGTATGTTAAATTCAAAATAGCGCGTGTTGGAGAGATGGCCGAGTGGCTGAAGGCGCACGCTTGGAAAGCGTGTTTAGGGGAAACTCTAACGTGGGTTCGAATCCCACTCTCTCCGCCAGAAATTCCCTGCAGCGCTGACTACGGGATTCTACCCACCTGAAAAACGCTGGCGATCTTGCCCGTTTCTCGTTAGGCCCAATGCTTGTTGTTACCTTTACGGGGCGACGTCAACTGCGGCCTGGACGACATTCCAACCACGAACTTTGAGCCTCAGCGCCTGCTTTGCATCTGCCTGCGGAATGTCTACGGTAATCGTGCGTACTTCGCCCGGTAACAGCGAAATGTAGTTGTCGCTATAGAACGCGGGAAGTACCTCTGAGCCGTCGGCCGCTCTTATCGTTACCAGCTTTGTGTTCAGTGCGACAACCGAATTTGTGTTTTTAAGGCGCACCTCTATGCGAGTGCCACTCTCAGATGCGGTGGTTGAGACCTGATGCGCTGCGAGCGTTACATGCGTAGGAGGCAGCTCATCCAGGGCCCGATAGCCTGCATCTGAAGCGGCACGCCAATAGAGATTCTGCGAAAGCAATTTGCCTCCCTGTGACTGGAGTGAAAGATGCACAAACACGGTGGTATTCCCAAGTAGCGGAGTCAGGTCCAGATGAAGCGCGCGCGTCGCATCGTCCTCCGCGGCGTTGAGTGCGGCGTCGCGATGCAGCAAGAGCTTTCCATCAAGCGCATAGACATCAGCATCTACATGCACCTGGCGCAATGGGTCGCGAGTCGTGTTAATCACCTGTACATCATTCGTCGCGAGGTCAAGCTGGACATGGACCGGCTCGCACGCTTTCTTCGTCCCATAATATGAGGCCTGGGTGTCGTAGTCGGAGCTGAGAATTCCCCAAAGCATGCTCGGCCAGGAAGGTTGCGTCATCCACAACAGGCGCCCACCGTTCGGCGCCCAAAGATGCGCGTTAAAACCTTCGAATATGGCGCGATAGTCAACGTAGTTCATCATCTGCGCCTGTCGCACGTATTGTTCGAGGCTGCCTGCCATGCCAAACTGTGCTTGCATGCGCTTGTTCAACTCATCGTACGGATGCCAATTGTGATAAGCCCAGTCGTCGGTGATGGGCCAGCGGTCCGCCTTCGGCAGCCAGCGGCTGAACCATTCGAGAGTGGGCAGCGAGGATGTTCCAATTTCCACGGCGAAGCCCTGATCGAGTTTGTTGTAATAATCGGCTGGGTTCTCGTAGGAGTATGGGCCACTCGGCAGCAGATTCACCTGATTCGATGAGGGAGAGTAGTACCGCGTACCATCCAGCGAGTGCGTGAGTGTGATGAGACCCTTGTTGATGATGGGCTGCGGAACGCCTTCGTTTCGTCCGCACCACATCACGATCGATGGATGATTGCGGTAGCGCAGGATCGTATCCTTTGCATTCGCGAGGAAGAGTTGTGGATCTTCCGCCTCAGCGTTGGAGTCCGCCGTGACTTCCCAGAAGTCGTTCCAGACAAGCATGCCGTATTCATCGGCCAGATCATAGAAGGCCTCCTCGGTGTTTTGCCCCTGCCAGTTGCGAATGGTGTTGAGATTCGCATCGCGATCGTAGCGAAAAAACGGCTCAAGTCGCGCTCGGGAGACACGCTTGCGCGAATCATCCATTCCCCAGCTTCCACCGCGTATGGCAATGCGCACGCCGTTCACTTTGATGATGAGGTACGGTGTCGCGCGTGTGTCACTGACCGCATGAAATGCCGGTGACGCGTCATCCCCAGCACTGATGGACGCTGCCCATCCACCCGGAACCTGCCGCATGCCTGCGTGTGTGACATCCACCTGCGGCTTCGCGTCAGTGCGACCTGCCGTTGGGTCGTAGTCCACGCGGCGAAGCGCGCCGTCGTTATCGAGCAGGCTGATCTCATAGGAGATTTCGCGAACTCCGAAGCGCAGCTTCTTTATGACTGGCGCTGCACCCTTGGTCGTGAAGGTTGTGGTCAGGCGATACAGTTCCGGTTGGCCATAGCCGTTCGGCCACCACAGCCGCGGATGCTCCAGATGCAGCGCGACGAACTCTTTGGGTGAGAATTGTACAGTCTCCCCGCCCGGAGGAACGATAACAAGCTTGTGAATTTCAACCCCTTCGAACGCCGCGGTCAGATTGCCCTCGACGGGCTTGCCGGAAAAGTTTTCAAGCGGAATGTTCAACGTCACATCCGCCTGTGTGATATCCGGCAGAGGAAGATGGGTGATGATCTGTTGATCGCCGATGGACACAGGACCGGTGGCGATCAGATGAACATTCTGCCACAACCCGGTGTCCCGGTCATGCATGGGAGGGTTCCAGTCCCATCCTTCTGAGGCGACAAACGTCGGGCCATCAAGTTCCATCGCGCCGCCATTCAGGCCTGCTCCGAAAGCGATCGACTGCACATTCGGAATACCCGGATGCGGCACAGGGTAGATGCAAATTGCCAGCGCGTTTTTTCCGTTGATGCGCAGCAATTTGCTTACATCGAACACGCCACGTGTGAACGCACCGGTCATCTGGCCCAGGTGCTGGCCATTGAACCAGATCTCAGCGTGATAGTTAATTCCGTCAAGCACCAGGGAAACATGCGAGCGTCCCTCGATGTTTGGCGATGCGAACTCCGCGCGGTACCAGTAGTCCTGCCTGTTTAGCTTTTCAGGGATATCGAGATTGTTGAGGCCATAGTCGGGGTCAGGATAGCGGCCTCGATCGATCATCGTCGTGAGCACGGTGCCTGGCACCGTCGCCGGCATCCATGCGGCCGTATCGAAGCCGACGGTCGAAATCACCTCCGGAGTGGCAGAGACCGTCGGCGCTTCGGCAAGCTTCCATCCGCCGCTCAGGATCCAGTCTCCCGGCGAATTCACTGCAAGCGTAGTCAAAGCCGGTGGCAACGGAGCGGCGACGGGCTTGCTGAACGGCGCGTTGCGCTGCGGCATAGTCCACGGCTCCTGAGGCGCTGTGTTGCCCACGTACTGCACCACCTGTAGAGGCCATGGCTTTGAGCCTTCCTCAAACTCAATCAGGTCAGGGTCAGGCGTTTCGTGCGCAAGCTTTGTAATCTGGTCGGCCGAGGAGGCACCGCGCGCCAGCGTGAACTGCGCGATGCGTCCGCCAAAGTGCGGGCATGGCAGCTTTGCGCATGAAGGTTCTACAGGAGCCATCACGAGTTGTGGAGCAATCGCGCCCGTGCGCAAGACGCCGTGTGCTGCCTCTACACCATCGACGTAGAAGCGAGTTGTGGTTCCGTCGAAGGTGGCAGCAAAAAAGTGCCAACCGCTCATGGAGAACGGTGCTACAGCGATCAGTTGCTCGGTGTTGCCGATGCGCAGAGAAGGTTTGCCATCCACCAGTGCAAAAAAACGGGAGTCCTCGGCAAATGGATCGCCTGCCCCGGCGATCAGGGTTGTAGACGGCGAAATCGGCGCAAGCTCAACCCATGCGGAAAGCGTCCAAGGCGTTGTCGCTTCGAGAATCGGGTCCTTCGCCGGCAAGGGCTTGGTGAGTCCGCGACCGCCGGCCAGAATATGCGCGTTGTAAGGCCCATAGTGCTGCAATGGCAGGAACGGTTGCTGGAGATGCAACGTAGGTACGCTGATGTCCTGCGCTGCTGCTCTGGATAAGAAGAACGCAGCGGTAATGGAAAATAGAACCACAAAGCGGCACCTGTGCAGAGAGCGGCAATAAGCAGTCACGGGTCTCCTGGCTCGCGCGGGTGTATTACTCTCGCAGTGCGCGAAGGTTCAGTATAGCGAGAGCGTTGCGGGAGACCGCCTTATACATTTTGTTGATGGGGTCGATGCCTGTTGCCAGCGAGGGCAGAGGTGGCTGCGAGACATAAACAGCAGGCCCGCAAAGCCTTCTACTGTGGATGCGCCGTCTGCATCGCCAGTGTTTGTGCATGCTGAATGTGGCAGATGGCGATGGCCAGCGCATCCGCGGCATCCGCCGGTTCGGGAATGACAGATAAATTGAGCAAACGTGCAACCATGAACTGCACCTGCTCCTTCTGCGCCAGTCCATAGCCGGTTACCGTGGACTTGATCTTCAACGGTGCATATTCGGCGATAGGAAGATTTGCAGTAGCCGCGGCTAACAGCGCGACTCCGCGCACCTGCCCCAGCTTGAGCGCGGACTTGGCATTCACCGAATAGAAAACCTCTTCAATCGCGACCACATCGGGACGATGCGCTTCGATCAGCGAAACCAGCTCAGCGTAAACCAGAGCCAGGCGTTGCGCCTGCGGCTCTTTCCTGGGTAGCCGGATGCCTCCCGCGCCGAGCGAAACGAGCTGCGGCAATCGCGCCGCATCATCCCACTCAACGATTCCGTAGCCGGTGCACTCCGTCCCGCAATCAATCCCGAAGACGCGCATGGGTGGAGTGTACCGCACGCGCCGCACACCGGGAATTCACTTCGAGATTCCTTCGAGCGGCGAGCTTGCCGTGGCGTAGAGTTTGCGCGGCATGCGTCCTGCGAGGTAAGCCTGCCGTCCGGCAAGGACCGCGTGCTGCATTGCCTCGGCCATCAGAATCGGGTCGGCCGCAGCAGCGATCGCAGTGTTCATCAGCACACCGTCTGCGCCCATCTCCATGGCGAGCGCCGCGTCGGACGCCGTACCGACTCCCGCGTCGACAATGAGCGGAACCTCCGAAATCTTCTCGCGCAGAATCTGCAGTGTGGCACGATTTTGAATTCCAAGACCGCTGCCGATGGGCGCGGCCAGCGGCATCACCGCCGCGGCTCCAGCATCGATCAACCGTCGCGCAAACACAATGTCGTCTGAAGTATAGGGCAGCACGGTGAAGCCTTCCTTGACCAGCGTGCGCGTCGCTTCAAGCGTCGCTTGAACATCGGGGTAAAGCGTTGCCTGATCGCCGATGACCTCAATCTTCACCCAGTCCGACAGTCCCACTTCCCTTCCCAGCCGCGCCGCGCGGATCGCCTCTTCCGCGGTGTAACAACCGGCGGTATTGGGCAGCAAAGAATAACGCAGCGGATCGATAAAATCGAGCAGCGATTCTTTGGAACGGTCGAGGTTCACCCGGCGCACGGCAACAGTGACCATCTCCGCGCCCGACGCTTCCAGCGCGGCCTGGGTCTCCGCGCCGTCTTTATACTTGCCCGTACCCACGATCAGCCGCGACTGAAACGCCTTGCCTGCAATAACGAGTGGTTCCATAGATTTATTGTAGTGCGCTTTCGTCGGCTGCATAGCTGCGGACCCACTCGACGATGCTCCTTACGGCAACCCCGCTGGGTCCTTTGGCAATCCAGGGTTTTTCCGCATCCAGCCACGCCAGAGCGGCAATGTCGAGGTGCACCCAAGGCGTGTCGTCAACGAATTCCCGCAGGAACATGGCCGCATTCGTGGCTCCGCCGTAACGCGTAAGTCCGGTGTTCTGAATGTCAGCAATAGAAGACCGTATCTGATCGCGGTACTCGTCTTCCACCGGGAGCCGCCAGAATTTCTCGCCAGAAGTTTCGAGACCGCGGGCAAAATGCTCATACGCCAAATCATCATTTGAGAAAACGCCCGCATTGACCTGTCCAAGCGCGATCGCAACGGCTCCGGTCAGCGTCGCGGCGTCGATCAGGTGCGTCGCACCGAGTTGTCTCGCGTAGAAAAGGCCGTCGGCGAGCACCAGCCGGCCCTCTGCGTCGGTGTTGATCACCTCGATCGACTTGCCGGACATGGCGATCTGGATATCGCCAGGTTTCTGCGCCTTCCCGGATGGCATGTTTTCCGCCGCGCATACAATTCCGATGACTTTGACATGAGGCCTTAGCTGCGCAATGGCGCGCATGGCCGCGATCATGGCCGCGCCCCCAGCCATGTCGTACTTCATCTTTTCCATATTGTCGGCTGGCTTGAGTGAGATGCCTCCGGTGTCGAACGTAATGCCCTTCCCCACCAGTCCCAGTACCGGCCCAGTTGGCGCGTCTGCAGGCTCATACGTCATCACAATCAGTGCGGGAGGCTCGTCCGATCCCTGCGCTACGCTCCAGAAAGCGCCCATCTTCAGCTCATGCAACTTCTCCGCGCCGTACACTTCGCACTGCAAGCTAAATTCTCTGGCCATCTCCAGCGCCTTCTGGCCAAGCATCGTAGGAGTCATGCGATTGCCGGGCTCGTTGATCAGAGAGCGGGCGAAATTCTGCGCCTCGCCGACAACCGTGCCTTCATGCAGACCGGCCTCAGCTGCCTTCCTGTCCGCTTCCGTAACGAAGATCGAGACTAGCGAGATGCTCTGGTCTTTACGGTCGGTCCGATAAGTGTCGGAATCAAAGTCGGCGACAATGGCGCCTTCCGCGATGGCTCGATAGGTATGCGCCGTGCCAAAGTTTGCCGGCGGCAGGATTGCAAGGCAGGTAATGCTGCGCGGCTTCGCAAAGCGAATCGCCGTGCCTACACCCTTTCGCAGATCGTGGATAGAGGCCTTAGTCAAATTTCCCAGACCCACCAGCAACAGACGCGCTGCCTTCAATCCCTGCGGAGCATGAAGCAGCAGTGTTTCATTCGCCTTGGCCTTGAATTCTCCACTGCCAAGAACCCATCCGACTGCCTGCCGCACACCCTCGTCTGGAGTAAGGAGGTCAACTTCAGGCGTTGCATCTTTCTCTTTGCTGGTGTTCCGGTCGGCGGCGAAGACGACAAGAAGTTCGGTTTCAAGGTTTGCGGATGCTGTGCTTTGCAGTTCAAGGTTCATCGGTCCACTTTCCAGGCAGGAATCACAATCATTCATTTAGTTTACGTCTAGGGGGGGAGCAAGGCCGGCTGCACCTTGCCGGACAGCGGGGAGCGGAAACGGACAATTCCGATGGGGCCGGAAAAGCGGATACATGTATTCTTGCAATCCTTTGAACGAGACAGAACGCAGCCTCGCACTCCTGATTGTTGCTGCAGTTTTGGCTGCTATGCTTCCCACACACCGGACAACACAGGCGGGTCCTGTGCTGGTGCTGCGGAATGGGTAAACCGCCGAGTGCGATCTATTTCTGGAAGACGGCCAGCATCATCTGCGACTGCACCTGGTCCAGCTGTTTCAATGTGGACTGAAATGCCGCCTGGTCATTGAGCGACGCGCTCATCATCAGCTCTTTGATCCGGAACGCCGTGTGACGCATCATGATCTGAGCGTCCTTCAGCTTTCTGGATTTGTCGGTCATGTCCTCGTGAATCTTCGCGGTGTAAGCCTGAATCGCTTTCAGGGACGCAGAGGCCTGCGCCGTCTCTCCGTTGTCGAGCTGTTGGCGGGCCAATACCGACATGGACAGGACGAGCTCGGCATACAAATAACACTGGTCCTTTGGGGTGGCCCGCTCGGCCTTCGCGGCCAGGGCAGTCAACTCCTGTGTGTCGAGACTTTTGTCGGTATTCGCCGCGAACGCTGGCGGAATCACCGCTAGCGCTGTAAGTGTCAGAATCAAAACGAACCGCATAATGCACCTCCCATGGGCGCAACGGAACGTCGAACTGCCTGCTTCTTATTCCTTCTCGAGGATCGCAATCCTTTGGCGGGCTTGCCACTCCTCGTCTGGAAACTTCCCAGAGGCCGACTTCAGGAATGACTGATAATACTCCAAAGCCTGCCTCTTGTGATGCAAATTATCATTTGCGGTCGCATATAGGAAGTAAGTAGCCGGAGATTCCGCCGCATATTTTGATCGCATCGTAAGCGCCTGAAGCACCAGCGGAAACTGGTGCGTTTTCGACGCCGCAAAAGCGATCCCACCCCATGCGTCAGAATCATCCTGCCGTACTTTCACGGCGTTTTGCAGTAAAACAAGGGCTTCCGGGTACTTGCCTTCCCGAATAAGGACCTGCCCCTGCGCCGCTTCCAAATCGGCATCGTTCGGGTTTGCGGCCAGCAATCCGGCGTAGACGGCATCGGCCTTCTCAGGCTCTCCGGCCTGGACATAACCGTCGGCGAGCATCTTTGCTATGCTCACATCCTTCGGTTCAAGCTGATGAAGTTTCTCCAGCTCCGCAACCGCCTCGTCATTCTTGCCCTCGGCTCCCAGCAGAGCCGCGTACTGAGCGTTGAGCGCCGGATCGTCCGGATCCCGGATAAGTGCAGTCTTCACAAGCGGTTCGGCGTCGGCATACTTCTTCTCCTCCATCAGCAGATGGATGAGTCCGGCGACCGCCTCCGAAGACTCCGGATCCAGCTTCAGAGCGCGCCGATATGCCTGCTCGGCTACATCCTCGTCCCCCGAGGCTTCGGCAATCTCTGCCGCCAGCAGCGCGTCGTCCGGGGTCTCCGGAGTAATCTGCAGCGCAGCGATCAAAGCCTGCTTGGCCAGGTCAGGGTCTGTGCTACGGACCAGTTGAGCCAGCGCACGCATCGCCTGCGCCTTCGCGGTCGCATTCGGCGGATTCGGCTCGAGCGTCGCCGCGGTCTGCAGCTGCTCACGAGCGTCTGGATTGCCCTCCTGCGCCAGAATCAACCCCAGCCCCAGCCGCGACTCAAACTGTTTGGGATCGGCCGCGATCGCCTTCCGGTAATAAATCTTAGCGTCTGCGGTCTTACCCTGCGCATCGTCGCAATAACCCCGGTCGAAGAGTGCGCGCGCGTCGGCAGGATGCGCGGAGAGGTATGTATCCAGCATTCCCTCCGCCTGGTCATACTTTTTCGCCGCAATCGTGGATTCTATCCCGGCGAGCGGGCTCGCCTGCGTCTCCACCTGGTCAGAGTCCGGAATGGAGGAGCCCGGTGGGAGAGACGCGGACTGCGCCCTGAGGACAGGGGAAAAAATCAGCGGAAGGGCAAGCCCACACGCCAGTACAGCAATTCTGCTACGCATTACACCTCTACTTCTTCTGCCGCCATTTGTTTCCCCGGAACGCCTTTGATCGAAGCGTCCCGCAAAGCCATCGCCTCCCTGCGCTCCGGAAGCACTCGTTTCAGCCAGTATCCCGTATGTGACCCCCCTGCCTGTGCAATCTGCTCCGGCGTGCCCTCCGCCACAATTTTCCCGCCTTCGGAGCCGCCCTCCGGGCCTAGATCGATGACCCAGTCAGCGGACTTGATCACGTCGAGATCATGCTCAATCACTAACAGCGAGCCTCCACCGTCGATCAGTTTGCGAAGCGCCACCAGCAGCTTGCTCACGTCGTCAAAGTGCAGCCCGGTCGTCGGCTCGTCCAGAATATACAGCACGCGGCTCTGCTTCTTTCTGCCGTCACTGCCCGCACCGGAGCGGACCGTAGCCAGATGTGCAGCCAGCTTCACTCTTTGCGCCTCGCCGCCGGAGAGCGTAGTCGCGGACTGCCCCAGCCGCACGTATCCCAGACCCACCTCTTCGAGCACCGCAAGCTTGTCCACGATCCTATGCTGCCCGGCAAAAAAGCGCAGCGCTTCTTTCACCGTCAGGCCAAGCACCTCGTGGATGTTCTTGCCCTTATACCGAATCTCCAGCACGCTCGCCTTATACCGCGTGCCGTTGCACTCTTCGCATGGCAGCTCCACATCAGCCAGAAACTGCATCTCGACCGTCACCGTGCCATCGCCGTCGCAGACGTCGCAGCGCCCGCCCGGCACGTTGAAGGAGAAATGCCCTGCGCCGTAGCCGCGCCGCTGCGCCTCAGGTTGCGCGGCAAAAAGCTCGCGGATCGCGTCGAAAGCCTTGATATACGTCACCGGATTCGAGCGCGGCGTGCGGCCAATCGGAGCCTGATCGACCAGCACAATATCATTCAGCCGCTCCACTCCCTTAAGCTCGCGGTAAAGGCTGCTCGGATCGCCGCCCTCGGCCTTGCCCAGCCGCTGTGAGACTGCGCGGTATAGCACATCATGCACCAGCGTAGATTTCCCTGAGCCGGAGACGCCCGTGATCGCTACCAGCATATTCAGCGGAATATCCACATCGAGTCCGCGCAGATTGTTGGCCCGAGCGCCGCGCAGCCTCAACCACTCCTTCGGGCCACCCGGCTCGCGCCTGCGTGTGGGAGTCGGAATCGTAAGCTGCCCGGAAAGATACTTCCCCGTCAGCGAATCCGGATTATGCTCAATCTCCGCAACCGTACCAGCAGCAAGCACGCGGCCACCAAACTCGCCGGCTCCGGGGCCGAGGTCGAGCAGATAGTCAGCAGCGCGCAGCACATCCGGATCATGCTCCACCACAAGAATCGTGTTGCCGAGATCGCGCAGGTCATTCAGAATGCGGATCAGCTTTGCCGTGTCTCGCGTGTGCAGGCCAATCGACGGTTCGTCGAGGACGTACAGTGCGCCCACCAGCTGTGACCCGAGCGAGGTTGCAAGTTGAATACGCTGCGCTTCACCGCCCGAGAGCGTTGAGGCCAGGCGGTCAAGCGTGATGTAGTCGAGCCCCACAGCGTCGAGAAAATGCAGCCGCTGCCGAACTTCCGTGAGAATCGTCCCGGCGATCTCCTGCTGCATCGGGCTCAGATGCACACCGCCGAAAAATTCATTGGCAGCGCGAATGGTCAGCGCGGCGGCTTCGCAGATATTCTTCCCGGCGATGCGAACTGCGCGCGCCTCGGCTCTCAGCCGCTGTCCTTTACACTCCGGACACAGTGCGTAGCCGCGATATTTCGACAGCATCACGCGAACATGCAGCTTGTACTTCTTGCGCTCCAGCAATTCAAAAAAGCCATGCACTCCCGGAAAGCTGCCTTCGCCGTCAAGAACGAACCCCTGCTGTACAGCGCTCAGGTCAAACCACGGCACATCCATCGGAATGCCATGCTGCTTCGCCGCACGCTTCAGCTCCGTGAAGTGAGGCCGATATTTGGGGCGATTCCACGGATCAATGGCGCCTTCATCCAGTGTCTTCGACTTGTCGGGTATGATCAGATCGAGATCGAAGTCAATCGTATTTCCAAAGCCCTGACAGCGCGGGCATGCCCCGTAAGGATTGTTGAAGGAGAACAGCCGCGGCTCCGGCTCGCGATACATGCGATGGCAGTTCACACACTCAAATGCGGCGGAAAATCTTAACCTGCGTCGCTCCGCACGATCGTCCGTATCTTGAGGAACGATCTCATAGACGATCTCTTCCGCCTCGCGATAGCCGATCTCCGCAGCATCCACGATGCGAGCGCGGCTTTCCGGCGAAACGGCAATGCGATCCACGAGCACATAAACCGGCTGCGCAAAATCAATCTCTAGCAATGATTCCGGCGTAGAAAATTCATAGATGGTTCCGTTCTGGTAGAGCCGGTTGAAGCCGCGCTTGCGCAGATCGGTGAGCCGGTCCTTGAGCGCGTCCGTAAACGGCGAGCCGGAATCCTTCTTTGCCGTCTGCTTTGCGGCCCTCTTCGTCCGCACAGGTTTCTTCATCTCCGGCGCTGTCTCGGAAGCCATCACCGGCCTGATCTGAGGAGCAACAGGAAACAGCGCATACAGGCGCGTTCCCTCTTTGAGCGCCAGCATCGCTTCGGCAATCTCGTCCACGGAATCCCGCTTCACAATTCCGTTGCAGAGAATGCAGTGCGCCGTGCCGCAGCGCGCATACAGCAACCGCATGTAGTCGTAGATCTCCGTAGCCGTGGCAACGGTGGAGCGCGGATTTCGCGTGGAGTTCTTCTGCTTAATGGCAATCGCCGGAGCCAGCCCGTCGATCAGATCCACATCCGGCTTCTCAATCCGCTCCAGGAACTGCCGCGCATAGGCCGACAACGACTCGACATAGCGCCGCTGCCCCTCCGCGTAGACGGTATCGAAAGCCAGCGACGACTTGCCCGAGCCGGACACGCCGGACACCACCGTCAGCTTACCGTGCGGTATCTCGCAATCGATGTTCTTAAGGTTGTGGGTTCGCGCGCCGCGAATCGTGATCTGATCGGTCAACAGTCTGCCCCAATATGCACAACGTCATGCATAGGGCGACTTCTACTGAAATGAACAAAGCGCCCCAGTTTGATTATAAAGGGGCGCACCGTTCTGGACTTCTTGCCCGCAAGCGGGACTTACTCCTCGCGCAACGCCCGCATCGGGTTGATACTGGCCGCCCGACGCGCAGGAACGAAGGACGCCGCCAGCACCAGCAGCAGAATCAACACCACAGCCATTGACAATGTGATCGGATCAAAGGGGCTTACGCCAAAGAGAAACGTCTGCAGCAGCCGTGATGAGGCCAGCGCACCTGCGAGTCCTAACAAGCAGCCAACCGCAGCCAGCTTCGCTCCAGAGGCTAGAACGAGCCCAATAATACCGGAACGCTGCGAACCCAGCGCCATGCGAATTGCCATCTCCTGCACCCGCAGCGCGACCGTAAAGGCAATCACGCTGTAAATGCCAAGCACCGCCAGCAGAACCGCCGCCGCGGCAAAGGCGGAAATAAGGAAGGTATTAAACTCGCGCGGAGCCTCACTCTCTGACAGAGCCTGCGTCATGGCCTGCACATGTGTCAGCGCGAGTTGTGGATCAATCGCTCGCACCGTTGCGCGCAGGGTATTCTCCATCTGCACTGGAGGCATCGCGGTACGTAATGCTATATAACCGCCATTGCCGTTCAGATCGCTCGGGCTCCCGAGTGATCCTATATCTCTCTCCACCTGATCAATGGGTATATAGAACTGCTGCTTCGACGGATCATCCGGCGAGCTCTCCTTAACGTCCGCGACTTCGCCAACCACGATCATCCACGGCGTTTGCATATTCGGGAGTCCAACCCGGAACCGTTTGCCGATGGGGTTCTGTCCCGGCCACGACTGCTGCGCAAGCATATGGTTCACCACAACCACCAGTTGCGATGAAGCGTTGTCATCGGGCGTCAAGAGGCGCCCGCGTAGCAGGGGAATGCCCATGGCGGTAAAGTAGTCGCCCTGCACTTGAATCGAAGTGCCGAGATCATAGGTATTTTTGGGAGGAGTGTAGCCCTCGGGAAGGATTGCCTGCGAATTGTTACTTCCGGCCGCGGGTAGAAACGACGTGACACCCACGCTCTTTACTCCAGGCAATGCCTGTAACCTACGCAACAACTCCTGGTTGAACTGATCGACTGCGACCTGCGTGGAGTACCGTTTCTGTGGCAGGCTGTAGCCCGCTACCAGCGTATGGTCCGGCTTGTAACCCAGGTTTACCTCCCGCATCTTCTCAAAGCTGCGCAGCAAAAGGCCGGAAGCAGTCAGCAGGATCACCGCGACCGCAATCTCAGCAACCACCAGCGCCGAGCGCAGGCGGGCATGCCCCGCTCCCGCCGACCCCGTTCGTCCGCCCTCCTTCAGCGTGTCGTTCACTTTGGTGTGCATCGCGGCAAACGCGGGAGCAATCCCGCAGATCAACCCAGTTGCAACTCCAAGCAACAGCGCAAATCCAGCCACTGTCCAATTCACGTGAATATCGTTGATGCGCGGCAGCGTCTCCGGCAGAAATCTCACTCCGAGACGCAGTGCGACAGTCGTCAATCCCAGTCCGAGTATCCCTCCCGTCACGCTCAAGACCAGACTTTCCATTACCGCCTGCCGCAGTAGCGCAACGGATTGCGCGCCCAGCGCCAGGCGCACCGCAATCTCCTTGCGGCGCCGAATCGACCGTACCAGCAGCAACCCTGCAAGGTTGGCGCAGGCGATCAGCAGAACTACGGCCACGGCCAGAAACAGCGTCCGTATCAGCGGGCGCGCCGACTTCACTGTTTCCGCCTGCAGGGAGTGAATCTCCGGACGGATCTTCATGCCTGCCATATACGCTGGATAATTGCGCATCGTCTCCTGGGCTACGCGCGTCGCGTCCTGCACGGCCTGTGCGGTCGTTACACCGGGCTTCAGCCGCCCCACCATCTGGTAGCTCCAGTTCGCCGCTCCTGTGGGGCTCAGTTCCTCCGGCGTAGCGCTGAACGGAACCCACAGCTCGCTCTGGTTCAGACGGCCGGGGTTCAGCGGAAACTCAAAGTTGCGCGGCATCACGCCGATCACGAGATAGGGCTTGCGGTCGAGCAAAATCTTTTTCCCCAAGATATTAGGGTCACCATCAAAGCGGCTCTTCCAGGTCGAGTAACTCAACACCGCAACCTGCTGGCGCTGCACGTCCTCCTGCTCCGTAAAGAAGCGGCCCATCAGCGGCTGCACGCCCAGTGCGGGAAACACCCCGGCACTCATGCGCGCAGCCTGAATCATCGCTGGCTGGCTTGCGCCGGAAAGCTCAAAACCCGCTCCCTGATATCCGCCCAGGCTGGCAAAACTGTGCGTATCCCGCGTGTAGTTCATGATATCGGGCACCGTAACGATATCCCCGTTGAAGCCCCCAACGTCCGCGCCTTCGAGAACGTCTCCCAGCGTCACAAGTCGGTCCGGCTGCGGGAACGGCAGCGGGCGCAGCAGCACGCCCTCCACAATCGAGAAGATCGCCGTGGTAGCGCCGATCCCCAGCGCCAGCATCAGAACAGCAGTAATCGCAAAACCCGGAGACTTCAGCAGGTAGCGGACGGCAATCTTTAACTCACGAAAGAAATTCGACATGGGTCACCCGGCAAAAGAATGGAATGGTTCAGTGCACTCTCATTGCCATATACGTTTTGCCGGAAACTCTTGTTCCTGGAGCATGCGCGAAGAGTCGTTGTGAAACTCCCTGTCCGGAACCGGACAGCCTTGTTCGAATACGGACAGCGGCGACAACAAGGAAGGATACAATTTCAGGATGACGTTAGCCGAACTTGCGCGCGTTCTCGGCGCCGAACTTCACGGCAATGCCGACCTCCCTATCATCGGAGTAGCCGGAATCGAGGAAGCTGGCCCACAGCACGTAACCTTCGTCGCAAACCCCCGCTATTCCTCCCTGGCGCGCAGCACCAAAGCCGGAGCCATCATCGTCGCGCCCGACTTTCCTGAGGTCGCCGCCGCAACGCTTCGTACCGTCAACCCATATCTGGCCTTTGCCAAAGCTGTGCAGCTTTTCTATCGCGAGCCCGAATACGCCCCCGGCATCCACTCCAGCGCCGCCATCCATCCGTCGGCAAAGATAGGACGCGACGCCCACATCGCCGCTTATGCCGTGGTGAGCGAAGGCGCCGTTATCGGCGATCATGCCACCTTGCTGCCGCACGTCGTGATCTATCCCCATGCGGTCATTGGCGACCATTTTTTTGCTCACGCGCACTCCATCGTCCGCGAGCACTGTCGCGTCGGCGATCATGTCGTCCTGCAGAATGGAGCCATCATTGGCTCCGACGGTTTTGGCTTTGCCAAAGACGACGCCGGAACCTGGCACAAAATCGTGCAGTCTGGCCCGGCGATCCTCGAGGATTCCGTGGAAGTGCAGGCCAACTCCTGTATTGACCGCGCCAGCGTAGGCGAAACCCGCATCGGCGCAGGCGTAAAAATCGATAACCTCGCGCAGATCGGCCACGGATCGAAGATCGGCGCTAATTCCCTGGTCTGCGCGCAGGTGGGCCTCGCCGGATCTTCTGAGACGGGAAAAAACGTCATTCTCGCAGGACAGGTGGGCGTTGCCGGGCATTGTAAGCTGGGCGACGGAGTTATTATGACGGCGCAATCCGGAGTATCGCACGACGTTCCGGCCGGCAAAATGATCAGCGGATCGCCCGCCTTCGACAATCGGCAGTGGCTGCGTGCCACCGCAATCTTTAACCGCCTGCCCGAAATCATCAAGCAGCTGCAGCGCCGGGAGAAGCCTTAACTATCATTAAGTCCTTATTATTTAACCAGCCAGATGCGCATTTTCCGCATCCAACCAAACGTTCATGTCAAACGAAGTCGATCATGATGTTCAGGTCTCAGGTCCCCAGGTTGTAGCGGACCCCATTCGCGTGCTCCTTCTCGATGACCACGCGGAGAACCTGCTGCTGCGCTCCACCATCCTGCGAAAATACGGCTACCTCACTGAAACCGCCTCCACGATCGAAGAAGCCGGGAGCCTGCTGGATCGCATCGATATTGCCGTGCTCGACTATCATCTGGGCGCGGGCAAGTTCGGCACCGAGGTAGCCTCGCAGCTCCGCGAGCAGCGCCCCCAGGTCCCCATCATCATCCTGTCTGCAACGCTCGAACGGCGCTTTGGCGGTGTCGAGGACATGCATCTGCTCAAGGGCTTCAGCTCCATCGACGATCTGGTGGCCGCCCTGCGCTCCTTCGAGGCCCGGCGGCGCGGCAGCCCGGTCGTAGTGGATGCCCGCGACTTCTTCTACTCACGTATCAACATGGCCATGGGCGATGACGTTCTGCTGGAAATACTGGACGGTGAGGGCAACTGGCAGTATGTCAATGAAACCTGCGCAAAGCTGCTTGAACACGACCGCGACTGGTTCCCGGGCCGCAATATGTTCCTCGAAATGCCAGACCTGGCCGAGGACTGGCGCGAAATTCTCCACACCGTAGCCAGCACCCGCGAAACTTACATCGACCGAACCTATCGCGGCCTGCTCAACCTGCCCCGAAAAGGCGAAGAGTGGGTCTGGAACGTGCTCGCCTTTCCCATCTCTCTGCATACCCGCGAAACCGGTGTGGTCCTCACTGCGCGCATCCTGGAGCGAAAGGCCACGTTGTGACCCCAAATGCAGGTTGCGGAAGCTAAACTGGTAAGCGAACGTCAAACTGCACAATGACTGTCCTGAAAAAGACCTGCGCCTCCGCCGCTGCCGTCCTTGCCTGCTTCAGCCTCTCCGCCTGCAGCTCGCCGTATGTTCAAAGCACGATCGTAAATCACACCGGCGGCAGGGTGCAGTTGATTGAGGTCGACTACCCCAGCGCCAGCTTCGGAACCCAGCAGATTGACAGCAATGCCACCTATCACTACCGCTTCAAGGTGATGCTGTCAGGCCCGGTAAAAATTACCTATACAGGCGCTGGAAATAGAATCCACGCAGTAACCGGCCCCACACTCACACAGGGCCAGCGAGGCACCCTCATCATCACACTCGACGGCAACGGCAAGGTAATCTGGACCCCTCGGCTGACCGCTTCCAACTAGAGTGGTTGAGGTTCCCCGTTTGATATCTCGCAGAGGGCACGATCAAGCATGCAGATCATTAACTTATTTATATTTATATTGTTATCGCCGACAATCTAAACTTATACTTAACCAGCATCAAAACAGTAAACAGCGCTTGAGGTTAATGAACTATCTAGCTGTAAACAGACACGATTGCGCGGCATCCACTGATAAGATCTTCCTCCCGCGTCAATAGGCTTACTACCAGCCATCCCGAATCCAGGAAGCCGAAGAAATACCCTGGATGAACCTCCACACCAAACTCCCGGACCAGTCGAACCGCAAGGTCCTCATCCCGCTCAATTGCCGGAACGCGGAGCACGGCATACCACCCGCCCTCAATCTCCAGCCGGGAGATCGCGGAACCTGAAAGCTCACGATCCAGGGCGGCCAGATTCCGGCGCACCCGGGTCAGAATCTGCCCCTGAATCGCTCCCCGGCCCTGCAGCCAGTCAGGTAGAGCGCACTGCACGGGGGCGTTCATGGAAAGGAAGGTGTCGGCGACGACTTCGACCCTGCCCAGGGCCTGTCCCAGGATCTGCTCGGGCCCGAACCCGGCAATCCACGCCGCCTTCATCTGCGGCAGGGCAGCAATCTTGCTCAGACCGCTCAGCACAAAGGTCAATGCCGGATGCTCGCCGCACGCAAAACTCCCCTCCGTCGCGGAACCCAGCCCATAATCAAGAAAGACCTCATCTACGATCAGGGCCAGTCGATGCTCGCCGCAGATAGCCTCCAGTTCCCTGCGCTCGGCGGCCTTCGTAAAGTGCCCGGTCGGGTTGTTCGGATGCACCAGCGCTATGGCCTGTGTGCGCGGCGTAATCCTCTGGCGCAGCGCCTCCGGGTCCAGATGCCAGCCGTGGTCATAGAAGAGCGGATACGGCACCAGGCGCACGCTCTCGATCTGCGCCAGAAAATCGAACAGCGGATAACTCGGCTGCGCGATCAGGACCTCGTCACCTGGGTCGCAAAGCACCCGGAAGAGGTAGCTGTAGGCCTCACTCGTGCTCGGCGTAAGAAACACATTCTCCGGCGCCAGAGCGGCTCCCAACCGGGAATAATAGCGGCAAACGGCCTCACGCGCAGTGAGCATGCCGCGCGGATTGGGATCGTAAACCAGCGCCTCAGGCCTTGCCAGCGCAGCAAGGATCGCTGCCTCGTCATAAATGAATCCGCAGCGCGTAGGGTTCGATGCGGTCAGATCCACCAAAGGCAATCCTGCCTCACGCCGGGCTTTCACCGCCCGCGTCAGCTCTGTCTCCGATAAGTCCCAGTGAGTCCGCGCAGAAAATCGAAGCATGCTCCTCATCGCAACCATCTTTTCATACACCGGTCGACCCCGCCCCGCGGGATTCCCTCAGCCAGTACTGCGATAATGAAACCAAGCTGTACTTCAGGAGCGAGCATGGCGATCCGCGGCGTGATCTTTGACTACGGAATGGTACTCAGCAACCCGGCCGATCCCGCGGCGCATGAGCGGATGGTCACTGCATCCGGCCTCAGCACCGAGGAATTTGACCGCCATTACTGGAGCAACCGCCACAACTACGACCTCGGAATGAAGGGTCCGGTCTTTTGGCAAAAGGTCGCTGGCGATGCAGGAACAAGGTTCACTCCTGAGCAAATAGAGACCCTTATCGAGTCCGACATTCTCATGTGGACATCACTCAACGAAGAGATGCTGGGCTGGGTTGTCGCCCTGCAGAATGCCGGCTTCCGCACCGCCATCCTTTCCAACATGGTGTGGGAGATCCTCGGCTACATGCGCCAGGAGTTCGGATGGCTCTCGCACTTCCACCACCACACCTGGTCCTGCGAACTCGGCATTGGCAAGCCCGACCCCGCCATCTACACCCACACCTGCGAAAAGCTCGACATCCTTCCCTCCGAGACGCTCTTCCTCGACGACAAGCTGGAAAACGTCGCCGGAGCCGAAAGGGTAGGACTGCATGCCATCCAGTTCATTTCCGTCGAGCAGCTCAGGAAAGACCTCGAAGCGCGCGGTCTGCAGCAAGGCCTGCCCATTCCCGGCGCAGAGGTAGAAACCCAGGCATAGATCAGTCCGAGGCTCTGCCTACTTCGTCATCGGCTGGAGGATCTCATCCAGATAATCCGGAGTTCCCTGCACCCGTTCGAGATGCGGGAAGCGCAGCCCATCGTGGTAGTCCACCTTCACAATTTTGTAGTAGCCGGCGTTGGAGATGATCAGCTCGATGGGATCCGCCTTTCCCTTCGCCGCTGTGATTGCATTTCCCAGCAGCTGTGCGGTGTACTGCCGCCCGTCCACCGCAACAATCTGCATGCCCGGTCCCAGTCCCGCCTTGTCGCTTGGCGACCCTACCAGCACATCCTCGATGTGGCCGTCGCTACCCACATCGATGCCCATCGCCCACCATGCGTCGGCGTCACCGGTCGTCGCTTCGCGTGCGTCGATGTAAGGGCCCGGCACATCCGTGTAGACAATCTGGTAGCCGCCCTGCGCAATGCCTTCTAACGGCGCATGCGGAGACTTGGACGTAAGCAGCTCGTGCAGAAAATCCGCCCAGTCATACGGAACAACGGCGTTCAGGTTCGCAACGACGTCGTCAAACGTGTAAGGCACGACCTTCGGCGGAGTATTCCCTCCCAGCCCCTCAAAGCGCGCGCAGAAGTCGTTCAGGCTCTTCTTGTCATGTGTGAGCCTGCGAATGGTCGTGTCCACATCCAGCCAGATCAGTTCGCCTTCGCCGTAAAAATCAACGGATCGGCGCCAGTTGTCCCACTGGTCACTGGTGTCGTATAGAATCTGCGCCGCAGTGGCCGTATCCTGCAAATCGCGCCAGGTGCGCCCGGGACGATAGTCCATTGTTGCCGCGTTTACCGCCAGCGCCGCTCGATATTGCTCCGGCGTCTCAATGCCGCTCCGCGCCGCCAGCACATCGCCTAGATACTGCGTAAGCCCCTCATAGACCCATAGCAGATTTCCGATCATCGGATCTTTATAGTCCGCGTGGTTCAGTCCTGCGGGGCGCCGGTATTTCCCGTTCCACGAATGCGTGAACTCATGCGGCAGCAGATCGGCGGAGAGGTAGAAGAGGTTATCGTCCACAAAGGTCTTCTCATCCACGCGGTCATCACTCGACTGATGATGTTCCAGCCCGAAGTGCGACACCTGATCACTCAGCGTCACCAGAAAGTGATAGCTCTCATAGTGCCGCGACTTGTAGAGCGCGCCCGTCTCGCGGACCAGTTTGCTAAAGGCCGCAAGGTTTGCAGGGCTGAGCAGCAGATCCTCCGGTCCATCCGCCGCCATATCCAGGTAATGCTTGGGCGTAACATCCGGAGCCAGCGGAATCTCTTTGAAGTACCTTCCCGTAAGCAACGGCGAATCGATCAGCATGTTGAGCGAAACTGGGGCAAATTCAATCTCGCCATTTTCCTCGCCCGTCTTGGTAAGCGCGGTGCCATACTGCCATCCCGCCGGCAGCTTCACTGCAGGCTGTACTTCGATCTCCGACGGCGAAATCCCCGCCGGATACAAGACGACCTCATTCCAGCTCAGCACTGCCAGGTTTGCGCTGGTCGATGCTCCGGCCGAGAATCCAGTGGCCGGAGCCGTCGCCAGAAAATCCAGCTTCACGTTCAGCGTCGACACGCCCTGCGGTACCGTTACATGGAAAGCGAACATATTTATGTCGTCACGCATCCAGGAAAGCTGCTGCCCGTTGGCGGTCATCACAATGCCCGCCAGGTTATCGATCGGACCCGTAGGCCCGTGCTCGCCCGGAATCCATTTCGGATAAAGCAACGTCAGCGGCCCCGGATTCACCGGAATCGTAAGCTGGGCGTGAATAATCTTGCGCGGAGCGTCGGTCACATCCACCGTCAAATGCATCGGAGCGGAACTCTGCGCAAACGCCGCCAGAGCAGAAGCCAAAACCAGAAACCCACCGGCCCAGCAAATCTTCAAATGCAACCCTCCAAAGGCAACCCCCAAGTGTAATCGAGAATCGGAGTTCGGGCCCTCGAAAACCTTATGCCGATCGGTCGAATGTTAGACTCGCGGCATGTCTCGCGGCTTTTTTGTCACCTTTGAAGGGCTCGATGGCTCTGGCAAATCTACGCAGCTGCGCAAGCTCGCGCAGTGGCTTACGGCACAGGACCGCCAGGTAACCATAACCCGGCAGCCCGGCGGAACCCGCATCGGCGACCGCATCCGTGCCCTCCTGCTCGATTCGCGCACGGAAAACGTCGCGCCGCGCACCGAGCTGGGTCTTATGTTCTCGGACCGCGCTCAGGGCATCGCCGAAATCATCCAGCCAGCGCTCGATCATGGCCACGTTGTCCTCTGCGACCGATACACCGACTCCACCGAAGCCTACCAGGGCGGCGGACGCCAGCTCGGCAGCGAGGTTGTCCTGCAACTGCACGCGGCGCTCTGTCAGAACCTTCAGCCCGACCTCACTCTTCTGCTCCTTCCCGACTTCGAGCACTCGCTCAGCCGCGCCCGCAACCGCAACGAACGCAATACCCGCAACGGGCAGGACGAAAATCGTTTCGAGCGTGAGGATGAGCTGTTCTACCGCCGCGTCTATGATAAGTACCGGGAGATCGCCGTGCGCGAGCCTTTGCGTGTGGTCACAATCGAAGGCGACCAGGGCATTGAAGAAGTCCACCGGCGCATCGTAGAAGTAATAAAGGCGCGCCTGCATTCTGAATGACTGACTCCTCCACCTGGAAGATCGAAGAACGCAACGGCTACCGCTTCCCGCCCGGTCTCCGGCTCAATCTGCCACTCTATCTCTCGCGCCGTTTCTTTCGCGTAGGCAACCCCATCCTGCTCTTCGAGCACCTCCTCGCCACCTATGGACGCATGGCTCACTACCGCGTCGGCCCCGGCCACATCGTTCTTGTGAATGAGCCGGAGTTCATCAAGGAAATTCTCATCAACCAGCCACAGAGCTTCGTAAAAGAGCGCACCCAGAAGCGCATGAAGATTCTGCTCGGCGAGGGACTCATCACCAGCGACGGCGAAATCCACAAACGCCAGCGACGCATCGCCGCTCCTGCTTTTCACCGCCAGCGCATCCAGGCCTATGGATCCACCATGGTCGAGCAGGCTGTGAAGTTGCGCGATAGCTGGCAGCCGGGCCGCGAAATCGACGCCTCGGCCGAGATGATGCGCGTCTCGCTCGAAGTCGTCGCGCGCACGCTCTTCGCGCAGGAGGTCACGCCGGACATCCTCAGTATCAACCACGAAGTCAACACCATCATGCGGCTCTATAACCTCCTCATCGCGCTGCCCCGCGCGGAGGATTACCTGCACCTGCCCATCCCCGGACTCATGCGTTTCCGCCGCGCCCGCAAACGCCTTGATCACGTTGTCTACGGCATGATCGCGGAACATCGCGCCAGCGGCATCGACAAGGGTGATCTGCTCTCCATGCTGCTGCGCTCACGCGACGACGAAAAGGACCACTCCGGCATGACCGACGAGCAGCTCCGCGACGAAGCCCTCACCATCTTCCTCGCCGGATACGAAACCGTGGCCAACACCCTCGCCTGGACCTGGCTCCTCCTTGCGCAAAACCCCGAGGCCGAAGCCAGGCTCCACGCCGAACTCGATCGCGTCCTCGAGGGCCGTCTGCCCACGCTCGACAATCTGCCAAACCTTCGGTACGCCGAAATGGTTCTGGCCGAGTCCATGCGCCTCTACCCGCCCGCATGGGCCATGGGTCGCCAGGCCACGCGCGACGTAAGCATCGGCCCCTATCGGCTGCCCGCCGGAACTTACTTCTTCTTCAGTCAGTACCTCATCCAGCGCAGTCCGGAGAACTTCCCCGATCCGCTCCGCTTCGACCCGGAACGCTTCACACCCGAGAACAAAGCGCGCCGCTCCAGATTCGTCTACTTCCCCTTCGGTGCCGGCCACCGCCAGTGCATTGGCGAGGCATTCGCATGGATGGAGGCAACCCTGGTCCTCGCCACGCTGGCCCAGCGCTGGCGGCTGCGCCTGGTGGCAAATCAAACCATCGCATTGCAGCCCAAGATCACGTTGCGCCCGAAGTACGGGATCAAAATGATTCCCGAACTCCGTACTCCCTCAACCTGGTAGACAGCTTCACGAAATTTCTCCTCACCCTGCTACTCTGAAACCGTGAGCTTCCGCGACTTCCTCGGCAACGAACCCACGGTCCGCCATCTGCGCGAGGCCATTGCCGCCGACCGTTTTCCGCAATCGCTCATCCTCAGCGGGCCGCGCGGCGCAGGCAAGTACACGCTCGCCGTCAAGCTCGCGCAGACCGTAAATTGCCTCAACCCTCAGCAGACAGACGGGCTGCCCGACGCCTGCGGTGTCTGTTCCAACTGCGTCCGCATCGGCCAATCCGCCGACCTCGACGCCCGCGTTGACGAGGCCATCGCCGCGCGCGAGGACCTGCGCGAGGTCGACAAGAAGGACACCCGCATCCTCGTCCAGACGCATCCGGACATGCTCGTCATCCCTCCCGATCCGCCGCAGCTGCTCATCAAACTTGGCCAGGTGCGCTTGCTCATCCGCGAAATCTATCGGATGCCCGCCGAGGCCCGCCGTGCCGTCTACATCTTCACCAGCTCTGCGTTCATGAAGGAGGCAGCGAACTCCCTGCTCAAAGTCCTCGAAGAGCCACCTGGCCACGCCAGCATATTCCTGCTCGCGGAAAACCCGGGCGATCTGCTGCCGACCATTCGCTCACGTGCCGCCATCGTGCACCTCGGAGCTCTACCGCTCGAACAGATTGAGGCATTCCTCGCCGAGCGGCGCAGCGAATTGCACCCCCGGCAGCGCGCACTCGTGGCGCGTCTGGCTCAGGGCGCTATCGGCCAGGCTCTCGGCTTTGACCTTGACACTTACCTCGCCAGCCGCGCCGATGCCCTCGTGATCCTGCGTACCGCCACGCGCGAGCCTGACTTCTCCGCCCTCTTCCGCATGACCGAAACCTACCGCGCCGGAGCCGAGGGTCAGGTAAAGACCGCCAATCTCATCCGCGCTCTTAACAGCCTGCTGGAAGACCTTCTGCTGCTTCACTCCAGGGCGGCGCATCTCATCCGCAACATTGACCTGGAAAAGGAGCTAGCCGCGATCGCACAGCAGGTCTCTCTCGACTGGATCGAAGCGGCCGAACGCGGCCTTTCGCAGGTGGAATCCGGAATGCGCCGCAACCTGCTTCGCTCCCTCTCACTGGATGCTTACGCCACCAGCCTCAGCCCCATTTGATTCTCTGGCCTTTGCGCGCCACATCGGCTAAGATAGGAACCAAGACATCAACGCAAAAACCCCGGAACACAGGCAGCGGAAAGCGCGCGATGCTGCATCTATGTGTTCAGCAACGCGACGAAATAAATGGCGAACTCACCCCATATCCCGGCTACGGGCATGCTTGGTCTTCGCTCTGAACCGCTCTCGAAAAGGAGCGCGGCCAACCTCCGTGCCGTGCCGTCAGCTCCAGACGCTGCCACTGACGATGTGCAGGACAGCACTGGCCTGCCGGTAACCGGGCCGCGTAAGCTCGTCCGCCCAACACTTCCAGCTCGCTCACTCCGCAATCGCGCCTTCCGCCTGCATGACGAAACGCCAATCCTCGCTCACCAGAACATGGCTGCCCAGGCAGCAATGCAGGAAAGCTCCCACGCCGAGGCCTTCTATTTCCAGAAGCAGGTCCAATCACAGACGCCCATGAAGATCGTGCTCGAAGACGGCGAGCAGATCGAAGGTTGCATCGAGTGGTACGACCATAATTCGATCAAGGTCAAAGGCGCCACGCGGACGCTCATCTATAAGGCAGCGATCAAGTATATCTACAAGGCCAGCGACCAGCGCTAGGCGCAAAACAACCTTTAACTGCGCGCAGCTTTTTTCAGCCGGTCACGCATCGCCACGCCCATCCCCCTGGCCTCCGGCAGCGGACACACAATCACTGTGACGCCTGCCGCGTCCAGCCAGCGCAACCCGGCGAACAGCCTCTGCGCCAGCTCTTCTTCGTTCGCCCACGCACCCCAACGATAAACCATGGCCTCCACGCCGGCTCCTTCATACGCAAATGTCTCAGGAAGCATAAGTCCCAGTCTTTCGCCCGCCTGCTCTGCAGCCCGCGCCGCTGCCGCAAACCGGTCCATTTGACCCGGATCAGCGCCATCCACCAGAACCAGGCGTGCCCGGGGCGCATAATGCCGAATCCCCACTCCGGGTGAGGGCAGCGACGAGGGTTCTACATCCGAATCAGACACCGCCTCTGCAAACGCCACTGCCGTGGGGCACACCGCGCGAATCTGCTCCAGCGTAATCACTCCCGGGCGATACACCACACATGGCTCCGCAGTCGCGTCCACCACTGTCGACTCCAGTCCGTGCGTCGTCTCGCCGGAATCCAGAATCGCGTCGATCCTTCCATCCAGATCCTCAGCCACATGCGCCGCCAGAGTCGGACTCGTGCGCCCGAAGCGGTTCGCGCTCGGGGCAGCTACCGGCAGGCGCGCAGCCCGCAGCAGCGCCTGCGCCACCGGATGCTGCGGCACGCGTACCCCCACCAGCGGACGCCCCGCTGTCACCGCATCCGGGACCGCCGCCGTACGCGGCAAAAGCAGCGTGAGCGGCCCGGGCCAGAAGGCATCCATCAGCCGTGTCGCATTCTCGGACAGGTCCGTCGTAATTGAAGCCAGCATCGTTCGGTCCGCCAGGTGCACAATCAACGGATCCCAACCAGGCCGCTGCTTAGCTGAAAATATCTTGGCGACCGCCGCCGCATCGAGCGCGTTTGCGCCTAACCCATAGACCGTCTCCGTCGGAAACGCCACCGTACCACCCGTTTGCAGCACAGCCGCAGCCTGCTCGATCGCACTAAGAGAAGTAGGCGAGTCCAGGTGGTCGGCATCGATATAAAGCCGCAGAGTTAGCATAAGTTTCCACGTCAGAAAATATGAGCCCTTATTATCGCCCATGCGCTGCCGCTTATACTTGCTGCATGAGCGCCGTCGAGATCGAGGTCAAGTTCCGCATCCAGAGCCTGCAGAAACTGCAAGAGCGGCTGCGCGGCCTCGGCTTCCGCATCATCACGCCGCGCACCTTCGAACGTAACACGCTCTACGACACGCCCGACCGCAAGCTGCGCGCCAAACAGTCCATCCTCCGCATCAGAAAATATGGAGAGCGCTGGATGCTCACCCACAAGTGTCTGCCGCCCGATCACGACCCCGCCGCGCGCCACAAACACCGCATCGAAACCGAAACAGAAGTCGCCGACGGCGAAGCGCTGGGGATCGTCTTCACCCAGCTCGGCTACCAGCCCGTCTTTGTCTACGAGAAATGGCGGGCCGAGTATGCCGACGCGTCCGGCCACTGCGTCCTCGATGAAACTCCCATTGGAGACTTCGCCGAGCTCGAGGGCCCGGAAGAATGGATCGACTCCATCAGCGCAAGCCTGGGCCTCGATCCGTCTGCACTCATGACGTTGAGTTACGGCCGCCTCTTCGAGAACTGGTGCAGCGAAACCGCCAGCCCCGCCCGCGACATGACCTTCGCCGCCATCCAGGGTTCCAACCGCGCATAATTGCGCCCCTCAAGCCTTTTCGCGAACCGCCGATATCTACCTCATCCAGCGGATTTCCGCCCTGAGGTGTCTTTGATGAACTCCTTTGCATCGCGAAAGACTTCTGCCGCCCTTCTCGTATTTGCCGTAATCGCCTGCACCGCACTGCCCTTGAACGCGGCAGACCGTAAGGTGGAGCGCCGCGTCTCGCCCATCTATCCGGAGTTGGCCAAGCGTATGCACATTGGCGGCACCGTGCTCGTCGAAGCGACAATCGCCCCAGACGGCAAAGTGTCCGAAGCCCGGGCAGTCAGCGGCAATAAAATGCTCGCACCGGCCGCGGAGGACGCGATCCGCAAATGGAAATTCGCTCCCGGTTCCGGAGTTGTTGTCGAGAACATCAACATCGATTTTGAAGTCGACGATTAATCCGGCCCAACAATCGGCCATTCACTTCAGCCAGTCTTGAGGACCTTGAACGCCATGGCAATGTTTGACGCCCGCCTTTCCAATAAACTGCGCCTCAGCACCTTCGTGCTGCTGGCTTTTGTACTGCTCGGCTCCCTGGCTGCTTACCTGAAGATGAGACAGGTAAGCAGCCTCTCGGAGCAGATCGCAGCGGAGCGCATTCCCGCGCTCAACGCCGTGCGCGACCTTCGCGTCTCGGAACTCGGCGCTTCCTCCTCGCTCAAGTCGTACGTACTCTTCGGCTCCGATCCGGCAATGGCGCAGCGCTACAGCTCGGAGATTGAGAACTACCGCGCCACCGCGCAGCAGGTGCTGCAGACCATTGCCCAGCTTCGGCCCACGTATAACAGCGTGGTCGGCACGCAGAAGATGGATTCGCTGCTCGATCAATACCACCAACTCGAGCAGAGCCAGAAACAGGTGCAGACGCTTGCAATCGGCGAGGGCAGCGACGGCACCAGCAAAGCCTTCGATATGCTTCAGGGACAGGTGGCCAGGCAGAGCGCCGACTTCATGTCTCAGGTCACGGGCATCGTCGATGCATTCGGCAGCGCCACCCGGCACGATCTCAACCATGTGGTCGAGATCAACCGCATGGAGGCTCTCTATCTCTGGCTGGCCATCATTCTCGGCGGTTTGCTCGGCGCAGGCCTGGCCGAAGTCACCACACGGCGCATCGTGCGCTCCATCGGGCTGGTCGCGGATCGCGCACAATTGATTGCGGAAGGCGATCTGACCGGAGAGCCGCTCCACCTGGACTCCAACGACGAGGTGACACAACTGGCCGTCTCCATTAACCGCATGCAGGAAAACCTCTGCCAGATCATCCGCACCATGATGGAGATCGCCGCAACCGTCAGCGAGGACACCGCCAAGCTCAGCCGCTCCGCCAATGAATCCTTCCGCCGCACCAAGGAACAGAGTCTGCAAACGCAGCAGGCCGCAGCGGCCATGCAGGAAATGTCCATCTCCATTGCCGAGGTCTCGCGCCACGCGCAGAGCGCTGCCGCCAGCTCCCGGCAGGCGGCAACCACGGCGCGCGAAGGCGGCTCGATTGTCGAACAGATGCTGGGCGGCATGAACTCCATTGCCGAATCGGTTCGCAACACCGCCGCAACGGTGCAGCGCCTCGGCCGCGAGAGCGAGCAGATCATCCGCATCGTCAATGTGATCGAAGAGATCGCGCAGAAGACCAATCTGCTCGCGCTCAACGCCGCCATTGAGGCGGCGCGCGCCGGCGAACAGGGGCGCGGTTTCGCCGTCGTCGCCGGAGAGGTGCGCCGTCTCGCCGAATCTACCCGAAACGCCACCAGCGAGATCGCACAGATGATTCAAGGCATCCAGGTCCATACTCGCGAAGCCGTCGAAGCCATGGATTCGGGAACCACCAAGGTGAACGAGGGTGTGGAGATCAACCACCGCGCCGGAGAAGCTCTCAACCGCATCATCCAGATGGCGGATCAGGTCGACTCCATGATCGCGCAAATCGCCACTGCCTCCATGCAACAGGCGGAGGCCGCGCGTCAATCCAGTGAGAGCGTCGACACCATAAACCAGCTCGGTGAGGAGTCCGCCTCATCGATCCCGGCCACCAACGCCATTGTGGAATCTGTCGGACATGGAGCACGCCGCCTCGAAGAACACATCGGCAAATTCCGTCTGGAAGACGCCGGGTCCACCTACATCCCGCTTCCGACGGTGAAGAAGCTGCCCCCTACTCCAATCCCAGCTTACGGCGACTGAAGACAACGATTCGTCTGCCCGCTATCGAGACAACACAGAGGCCGGAGATCGCAGGATCTCCGGCCATTCACTTTGGTACACTCAGAAAGTCGGGCGGGAGTAGCTCAATGGTAGAGTAGCGGCTTCCCAAGCCGTTGGTTGCGGGTTCGATCCCCGTCTCCCGCTCCAGAGCCAATCCTGGATCCGCTCATACAACATGCAGTAGAAGCAGCACAATGAGGATCAGCAGGATCAGCCCCAGACCGCTGCTCGGGTAATAACCCCACCCACGGCTATACGGCCACGCCGGAAATGCGCCGACCAGCAGCAAAATCAAAATAATCAACAGAATAATCATCAGGGCTCCTCCTCGACTGCGGGTGCCGGACTCTACATGGATGCAAAGCCGTCAACGCCGGGATGTCCCTTTCTCTGCAAGTTCCCGCGCACGGCGGAAGATGGCAAGGAACATCGCCTTGGTCAGCTTGCCGGTATTCGTGTTTTGCAGCGACGGGTGGTAGCTGGCTAGTAAAGTTGTCCCGTCAGGCAACCCATACTCCGCCGCATGCGCAAACTGGAGGCCGCTCCGGCTTGCGATCTTCCCAGTGCGCATCAGGTGCTGCGTAAATCCGTCAAAGGCGATCTTTCCCAGACACACTGCCACGCGCAGATTCTTGAGCGCCTTGATTTCTTCATCAAGAAACGGAGCGCAGCTGGCGATCTCGTCCGGCAGCGGCTTGTTGCTGGGCGGCGCGCAGCGCACGACGGCTGTAATCCAAAGATTCGTCAACCTCATCCCGTCATCACGCCTGATCGACTCTGGCTGCGAAGCAAAGCCCGTCTCGTAAAGCACGGGATAGAGAAAGTTCCCGGATCCATCGCCCGTGAACGGCCTTCCTGTGCGGTTCGATCCGTGCGCGCCCGGCGCCAAGCCCACAATCAACACAGCAGCGTCAGGGTCGCCAAACGACGGTACCGGCCTCCCCCAGTAGTCCCAGTCGAGATACATCCGCTTCTTCGCCGCGGCAACCTCTACGCAGAATGTCCGCAGCCGCGCGCATCGTTCGCACACGACGATGCGCGCATTCAGCGCGGCCAGCGCCTGCGCACTCTTCGCCCGTTTCTTCTGCATCTAAATGATTTTATAGAGAAAGAACCACCCTGCGGAAGCGCACCAGGCCATCTCTTCGGCGTAGAATTGGCACGCCTTCATTTTCTCTGAATGGCCATCCATAGTTTTTTGAAAACGTTTGCTGAAACAAAAATCTAAAGAGGTTGAAACCATGTCTTTTCGCCCGCAGTACATGCTCATGCTGGCCGCAACGGCACTTCTTTCTGTCGCTGGCTGCAAGCAATCCACTCCTCCATCTCCTGCTCCCGCGGCACAGCCCGTCGCTACCACCCCTACGCAGATCGGTGGTGAGGACATCGTAAAGCTCGAACGCACCGCCACCTCAAACGGCCAGAAGCCGGAATTCCTCTCTGCCACAATCCTGCCGGGACGCGGCATGAACGTCTTTCAGATCACGGCGAACCTTCCCGGCAAGGGGACCATCGATGTATTGGCCTCGCCTTCGCTCTCTGTTGCCGCTGACACCCTCAACGGCGGCCCCGATGACCAGTACGGCAATGCCAGCTTCAGCTTTGGCGGAGCCTTCCTGATTCCCTACCCCAATCGCATCATCGGCACGCTTTCTCCTGACGGTAAAACCGTTACCGCCGTCTGGCACGGCAAAACCATCACCCTCCCTGCGAACTGGAAAGGCAAGAAGCCCGGAGCCCGGCCACACGCCATGCACGGCCTCATCCTCAATCACAAAACAGATGATGTGAAAGTGGAGAACATCCCCGACGGTCAGGTTCTCACCGGGACCATCCACGCGGGAGACTTCGGCGGCCACTGGCTCTCGAAGACCGACCTCGACTTCAAGCTCACCCTCACCGGCGACGCCTTCGACGCCGAGATCACCGCGAAGAACGTCGGAGATGAGGCCGAGCCAATCGCCATCGGCTGGCATCCGTACTTCAGCATTCCCAGCGGAGACCGCGCGCAAGCCCGCATCCACATTCCCGCCGAACAGATGGCGATTGTGAACAATTACGACGACGTCTTCCCTACCGGCAAGCTGGTTCCCGTCAAGGGCACAAAGTACGACTTCAACGCGCCCGACGGTCAGCCTCTTGACGACAACTTTTTCGATGATAACTGGTCAAATCTCAGACGCACCGACGGCTTTGTGGACGTAAGACTCACCGACCCTGCGGACGATTACGGTATTCACGTCGAAGGAATTGCGCCGGAGATCAAGACCGTACAGGTTTACTCTCCGCCCGATAAAAAGTTCGCGGCCATCGAAGAGCAGTTCAACTTCTCCGACCCCTTCGGCAAAGAGTGGCACGGAATGAATACCGGCATGGTCACTCTGGAACCAGGTAAATCCGTCACCTGGCATGTCCGTCTCGCGCTATTTACTCCATCCAGGTAAGCGGCAACTGCATGCAAAAGGTGGCCCCCGGAAAACTTTCCGGGGCCACCTTTTGTCAGCACGAATCAATCATTGAACTTTGCCTTGCGGCCTGAGCTTGCGCAGTTCCAGTGCGCATGCGACGGCATTCAGGGCGCTCAACTTGAGGTTGTCAACCGAAGCCCATATCCAGAAACGCTTGGTCTTGTGTTCAGCACCATCGCCGGTCCGGACCCTTACCATCACATCGCTCTGCCCCACGCTGTTCAGATTATTCGGAGCATCCGCGTCAGCATCGCCCATCACCACGTCCACATGCTCACCGCCCAGCGCGGCTTCCACATGCTCAAGTTGGAGAAGCCGGTCAAATTGCACCGCGAGCGAAATCCCAAGTCCGTGAAACACTGGAGCGTGCAGCAGTTGCAAGGTTGCCGCCGGCAGCACATTACCCGCCAACAGTTCGTAATGGCGACGGATGCGCGCCTCGCTTCCACGCAGGTCTGCCTTGGCCTCTGCACCCAATACCGGCGTGATATTGAAGGCCACCTGCGTGTCGTAAACCGCTTTTGGCGTGTTCTGGAAATTCAGCAGTCCCACAGTCTGTTGATGCAGCTCGTCCAGCGCAGCATTCCCATACTCTGACGCAGGCTCGAGCACCGTGGCTGAAGCGCAGTTCAGCGGGCCCAACTCCTGCAACCGGGCCAACATCAGCCCCAGCGCAACCGCTGCTGGATGCGCCGGAATCAACGCCGGCGTGCTCAGGTTGAGTTTAGTCTCGCTCTTGCCCGCTTCATCCAGCCACGGAGCGCACACCAGAACCCCGGGCTCACGCTCCAGGGCATACGAGAGATCAATGATGCTGGCACCCGCCTTCTGTGCCGTCTTCCAATGCCTCAGTGTCACCTCTGCCGACCCGGCAAAGAAGACAAAGTCCATGCCCTCAAAGGCCGACGGCTCAATGCGCTGGATAAATGTGACCTCATCACCCACCGCCTCAAGCTGGCCTAGCTGGGACTCGTCGTCCATCAAAGAAAAGTTCGCGCCCGCGAACACTGACTCCGCGAGCGCATCATTCAGCTCTTTGCCTAGAATCGTAGCCGCGCCAAGAATTGCGATTTTGTAAGTTTCCGTCATTCCGTTGTATGTCCAGCATTGTGGACACGAGGCGCAAGCGCAGCCGCCTGCTCGCTCCTGCGGTGTCTGCGGCGCGAATACGCAGCGCGCGCCAGCACACCTGAGAACATATACGCCAGCGCCAGCAGCAGCAGCACATCGCGCGAGAAAAACACCAGCAGATAGATCACCACCCCGATCAGCACAATCCACTGGAAGGGATGCCGATTGGCAAGATTAATCTCCTTGCCGCTCCAGAACCGCCAGGTGCTTACCATCAGAAAGCCCGTAAAACCCACCAGCAACAGCCACAGAATCGCTGTCCAGGTGTTGAATGGGTGCCCCTGAAAGCCATGCACCACCGCAGCAATCACGCCCGCCGCCGCCGGAATCGGCATGCCGACAAAATATTTCCGGCCCGGTCGCCCTGGGTTCTTCGGCACCGGATCATTGCTGATGTTAAAGCGCGCCAGTCGGCTCGCACCGCAGATCAAAAACAGGAAGCAGACAAATCCGCCCAGCTGAATCAGCTTCTCGCGCAGCAGAGGATCCATGCCCGCCGGCAACATGCGGAAGCCCCAGCTGAATGCCAGAATACTCGGTGCAACCCCGAACGTGATCACATCCGCCAGTGAATCCAGCTCTTTCCCAAAATCGCTGGTCGTATTCGTCATGCGCGCAATGCGCCCGTCCAGCCCGTCAAAGGCGATCGCAAAACCAATCGCCAGTGCGGCGTAGTCAAAGTGATGCGGCTCCAGGATCGAGCCCTGCAGGCTCTGTGTGATCGCGAAGTATCCGGCCGCAATGTTGCCCGCGGTAAACAGCGATGGCAGCAAATACATCCCCCTCCGCCGTCTTGCTCCCCGAGCATGTTTTTCCTGATTCAAGCGATCGGCTCCGCAAAGGCTTCTTCCATCTCAGGCATCACAGCAGCGGAAGGAATCGTCGCCAGAATCGTCGCGCCGCCCTCCACACGATCGCCCATCTTCACATGCAGCTCCGCATTGCCCGGCAGCAGCACATCTACGCGCGACCCGAATTTAATCAACCCGACGCGCTCGCCGCGCTCCAACCGATCTCCCGGCTTAGGGCGAAACACGATTCTTCGCGCCAGCAGCCCCGCAATCTGCGTAAACGCCACTGAATAGCCCGCGTCCGCCTCCACCACCGCCATATTCTGCTCGTTCTTCTCCGCCGAAGCCGGATTCATCGCATTCAGATACTGCCCCTTGCGATAAACCACATCACGCAGCACGCCGGAAATCGGAGAGCGGTTCACATGCACGTTGAACACGCTCAGAAAGATGCTCAGCCGCAGAACCTCGCCCTCTGGGTTCGTAATCCGCAGTGTCTCCGTGACCTTACCATCTGCGGGAGAAACCACCAGCCCCTCGCCCTGCGGAATCACACGCTGTGGATCACGAAAGAACCATAGAAAGAACAGCGCCAGCAAAACCGGTACAGCCCAAAGCTCCCATCTTCTGGTGAGAAACCACACCAGAACGGCTACCAGAAGCAAAGCAATGCCGTAGAAATAACCGTCGCGAACCATGCAGGAGAAATTTTCCCTCCCGCCTATTATAGATTCAATGCCTTACGAAAGGGACAAACTAGCCCTATAGGCAGCAGATAAGAATCAGGTTGCGCCGCAAACGTTAGATTTTCAGAGCAAAGCGCGCGTCAGACCGCGTAGCTTTGCAAATGCCCATTTCGTCGGGACGCCATCTGGTCTTTTACGCGAAGCTTGAGTTTCTTCAGGCGAACTTCCTCAAGCTGCTCTTCTTCCGAAAGGTAAGGTTTGTGGATAAGTGCCTCTAACTGCTCCGAATAGTGACGATGTTGCGCTTCCAGTTGCTGGATATCTTCACTACCCGGCAGGTTCTTCGCTTCTAACTCCATGGGCGAATCCTCCTCTTTTTTGAGACGTACCAAAGTAGCACCGCAGAGACCTGTCTTCAATCCGAATTCAGAGAAAGTTTTCCACCGCCCGTGTCACATCTTCGATACCGGCTCGAGGGCCAGACTCATCAGAACCGCATCTTCCTTCGGGCTGTGATAATAGCCTCGCCGCATCCCATCCTGCCCAAATCCGACCCGACTGTAAAATCCAATTGCTGAGTTATTTCCAGCCCGAACCTCAAGATGCATGCGAGATAGGCCCTGCTGTCGCGCCCATTCAATTAAAGTTGCCAGCAGCGTGCGTCCCACTCCGCTCCGTCGCGCCACAGCCGCCACCGCAATCGACTCCAACTCGCACACATCCATGACCACCTGCGCAGCTACAAAACCCAGGATGTGGCCATCATCTTCGGCAACAAAAATCAGCCTCCGCTGCCCATCTACGGCAAGAAAACTCTCATACGCCGCCCGCTCCCAGTGCGGAGCCGCCGGCGTCTCGGCCGCCAGCCGCATAACCCCGTCCAGGTCCGCTTCACATAGAGCGCGAACAGACGCCACTCAGGCCTTCCCTGCCGTCTTCGCCCCAGTCCGCGAGAAAATTTCGGCATCCGCCCGGCGTACATAATTCCCGTCAAGTAGGGCCACGTCAGCAAAATCACCCGCCAGCAGCTTCGGCAGAGCGAACCTCAGCGCATCTGCAGCCGTCGGAGCCTCGACCGAAACTCCTTGAGGGAAGACCCGCTGCGCGCTCGCCTCGCAAACCGCGATCCCACCCGGCTCGGTCAACGGCGTATCCTTCGCCTGCAACAGAAACTCCCGTCCACCACTCCTGAAATAAAACTCCCCGCGACCAGCATCGATAGCAGCCCGCGACGCGCCCGCCTTCCAAGCCAGCACGGCAAGTCTCGACACCGCCAGCAGCGGAATCCCCAGCGCTTCGGCCAGCCCCTTCGCCGAACTCACCCCGACACGTACACCTGTAAAGCTCCCCGGCCCGTTCACCGCCGCAATGCCTTCGAGCGCGACGGTCTCCATGCTCTGATCCGCCAGCATAGCCCGCACAGCGGGCACAAGCTGCGCCGAATACGACTTCCCGGCCAGCTCCGTCTGCGCCAGAACAGAAACCGCGCCCTCCTCTACGCGCCCGAGCGCAATGGACCCCACTGCGCCGCACGTATCGATGGCCAGAACGATCATCGTCTCGGCTCCTGCGGAACATCCTGGCAAATCTCCAACAGCACACCGCCCGCGCTCGCCGGATGCACAAAAAAGTAAAAATGCCCGCCCGCGCCCACCTGCACTTGCTCTGAAATCAACCGTGCGCCACGAGCCTTCAACGCCTCCAGCGCCGCGGTAATGTCGTCTACATGCAGCGCCACATGGTGCAGTCCAGCGCCACGCTTCTTTAAGAACCGCCCCACAGCAGAGTCCTCCTGAGTCGGCTCCAGCAATTCAATCCGGCTTCCTCCCACCGGAATCATCGCCGTACGCACCTGTTCATGCTCCACCGTCTCTTCATGCGCCACACGCAGCCCCAGCGCCTCATAGAAGCCGCGCGCCGCCGCAATGCTCTCCACGGCGATACCCAAATGGTCAATCTTCGTCACCGCTTTCCTCCGCGCGCGTGGAACACCCTGGCTACCAACTCCGGAACCAACCGGTATGGATCCTCTGCACACGTCGCAACCTGCGCGGCATGACCGCCAAGTTCCGCCTCGCTTAACCCGTGCGCCCGCACCTCTGCCAGCAGAGCCTGCTGCAGCATCCCGTCAATGCGCGCGCGCCAGTATGCCGTGCGCCTCGCCTCCAGACGTCCATGCGCAGCCAGCCATTCCCTGCGCTGCTCAATCGCCGTATACAGCGCGTCCACTCCTTCGCCGGTCGTACCCACCGTCTTCACCACTGGAGCCACCCCGGCCAGATGGCTCCCGGCCAGCGACTGCATCGCGCGAATCTCCTTCTCCACGCGATCCGCACCCTCGCGATCGGCCTTGTTTACGGCAAAGATATCGGCAATCTCCATGATGCCCGCCTTCAGGCTCTGCACGTCATCGCCCATCCCCGGAACCAGCACCACCACCGTCACATCCGCCACCCGCACAATCTCAACCTCGTCCTGGCCCACGCCCACCGTCTCAATCAGCACGACGTCACGTCCGCTCGCCTCGATTACCTGCATCACATCCGCTGTCGTTCCCGCCAGCCCGCCCAGGGATCCGCGCGTTGCCATGCTGCGCACATACAGGCCGCCATCGCCCGATTTTTCCTGCATCCGGATGCGGTCGCCCAGTAGAGCTCCCCCGGTAAACGGGCTCGTAGGATCGACAGCAATCACGCCCACCATGCTGCCCGCCGCGCGCCACACTCGTGCCAGCCGGTCCACCAGTGTACTCTTGCCCGCGCCCGGAGCGCCTGTCACGCCCACACGCAGTGCCTTGCCTGTATATGGAAAACATGCTGAGAGAACATCCACCGCATCCGGTGCCGCGTTCTCGACAAGAGAAACCGCGCGAGCCAGCGCCCGCACATCCCCGGCGCGCATACGCGCCACAAGCTCGTCAGCTCGCGTCATAGAGCGAGGGTAAAGGGTAAAGGGTAAAGGGTAAAGGAGCTTGCTCAAGAATCCGCCCGCGACCAAAAGGAGTGCACACAACGGCCGACCCCAGGATGACGGCTGGGCCGCGTGTGCTCTTGCGGCGAGCTAACCGCGGGAGGGGTGAACTTTTAGAATCTCGCGTGCGATCACCATACGCTGAATCTCGCTGGTACCCTCGCCTATCGTACATAGCTTCACGTCGCGGTAAAACTTCTCCGCCGGATAGTCCTTGATGAAGCCGTATCCGCCATGCAGCTGCACCGCCTCGTCGCAGATGCGCACCGCAACCTCGCTCGCGTACAGCTTCGCCATGCTCGACTCGCGCGTGACCTTGTATCCCGCATCCTTGAGCACCGCCGCGCGCTGCGTAAGCAGCCGAGCCGCATCCAGTTCCGTAGCCATATCTGCCAGCTTCCACTGAATACCCTGAAATTCCGCAATGGCCTTGCCGAACTGCCGTCGTTCCTTGACGTATTTCAGCGAAGCATCCAGAGCTCCACGACCAATGCCCAGCGACAGCGCAGCAATCGAGATGCGCCCGCCATCCAGCACCCGCATCGAGTCCACAAAACCCTCGCCCAGCTTGCCAAGCAAATTCTCGCCCGGAATCTGACAGTCCTCAAAGATCAGCTCCGAGGTATCGCTCGCCCGCAAACCCAGTTTGTTTTCCTTCTTGCCGGGACGAAAGCCCGGCGTGCCCTTCTCGACAATGAACGCCGACAGCCCGTGCGTTCCCTGCGTCCGATCCGTAACCGCGATCACGACGGCCACATCGGCATAGTGCGCATTGGTGATGAACGTCTTGTTGCCGTTCAGTACCCAATGGTCGCCCTCGCGTACCGCCGTCGTCCGCGCCGCCGATGCATCCGACCCCGACCCCGGCTCTGTCAATCCCCATGCGCCCAGCCACTCGCCGCTGGCCAGCTTCGGAACATACTTCCTCCGCTGCTCCTCCGTGCCCGCCAGAAAAATATGGTTTGTGCCCAGCGAATTATGCGCAGCCACAATAATTCCCACTGAGCCGTCCACTGCGGACAGCTCCTCAATGGCCAGCATGTAGTCCAAATAGCCCAGTCCCGATCCGCCATACTCCGCCGGGAAGATGATCCCCATCAGCCCCATCTGTCCCAGTTGCTTCACCAGGTCGGCGGGAAACTCGCTCGCCTCGTCCCACCGCATCACGTTGGGAGCGATCTCGCGCGCCGCAAAGTCGCGAATCTCCCTGCGAAGCTGCTCCTGGTCTTCGGTCAGAGTAAAGGGGTAGGTCGAAACGGAGTTCTGCTCAACAGAGGTAGATGCCATAAGACGACTCCAGTGGGACATATCTCACAAAAACCTGTGATCGTATCACCTCCTGCTCAGGCTTGTCGCGGAGCATGTGCGGACATCCATTTCAAGGGGTTAAATGAAGGGCCAGCAGCATGGGCAGACGTCTTCAGGCAGCCTCGGATCGCTCCCCCCGAGCGCCGGCCAGGCTCCCGCGCAGCCTGATCCGCGCTGCAAACAGGCTCCGTTGCACCTGTGCCTCCGCAACTCCGAGAAGCTGGGCAATTGCGGCGGGAGTGTACCCCTCGACATCGCGAAGAAGAAAAAGAAGCCGCTCAGTGGCCGGAAGACTTCGAATTGCCTCTTCCAGGTCTGTGCGCTTTACATTATGCTCCGCAAGCTCAGTGGATGAGGCCGCCACATTCACTGAGGAAGGACCGGCAGCATCCAACCCCGCAAACGAGCCCGGATCCGAGCCTGGATCCGAGCCCAGATACGATCTCAGCCGCAACTCCTCCAGAAGAGCCGTATCCACGTCGCGCCCCTCTGGTTCCTGCGCAGCGCGAAAGGCTCTCACGAACGCGCCGCAAAGTATCTGCTCTGCCACAAGCTCATCGCCCGTCATGTAATATGCCAGAGAAAAAGTCCGATGCCGGTGGCTATCATAGATGTCGCGCTGACGCGCCGGCATGCTCTGCTCCGCCCGGAGCGAGGCGACCATCTTCGTCGAAGAATCGCATGGAAACCGCCGGTCCGAATCGAACAAATTCGCCTCTGGCGTTACTGTATCATCTGAATTCAATCCATTCTTTTCTTACACACAGCTCGTGGACTGAAATAGAATTTGGCTTTGCCGATAAAGATGTAAAAGGTATACATTTAGACGCATCTATTCCCAGCGAAGTTGCCAGATTTATGTTCAGGATCGCACGCTTTCAAAGACGCGGAATCCGTAGTGCGTGACTAAACGATGCTTCTGTAAAGCTAGCCTCGGTGAAAGTAAAATGGCGAAAGAGCGAGTTCTAATTGTCGATGATGATCCAAGCGCGCGCACTGCCATGGCTGCGATTCTCGAAAAAGAAAACTGCCGCCCAGTCGTGGCGCTCAATGGGCCCGACGCGATCGCCCGTCTCGAAAAGGACCGGAACTACGATCTAATCCTCTCTGACATCGTGCTGAACGGCCTGGACGACATGAATATGATCGCGAAGGTGCGTGCCCTCAGCCCGGATACCCCTCTGGTCGCCGTGACCGCGCTCCGCGATATCAACTCGGTGATCGCCGCCATGCGCCTTGGCGCATGCGACTGCGTTTTAAAGCCGTTTAAGCACGAGCAACTGCTCGCTGCGGTGAGACGGGCTCTGGAGCAGCGCCATCACGCGCAGCAGAACAACATCGACAAACAGAATCTTGAACGGCTGGTAGCCGCCCGCACCGAGCTGCTGCGTGCCGCCATCGCCGACCTCGAACAGGCCTATGACATTACTCTGGAAGCCCTCGGCGACGCTCTCGACCTGAAGGATGCCGAAACCGAAGGGCACTCGCGGCGCGTCACTGCCTACACCATCGCCTTGGCGCGGGCCATGGGGCTTCAGGGCGAGACCATCCGCGTCGTCTCGCGTGGTGCTTTCCTGCACGACATCGGCAAAATGGCCATCCCCGACGCGATTCTTCTCAAGCCCGGCAAACTCGACCGCCATGAGCAGTCCATGATGCGCGAGCACTGCGCGCGCGGCTATCAGATCCTCAAAAAGATCCCCTTCCTGCACGATGCGGCACAGATCGTATACAGCCATCAGGAGCGCTTCGACGGCACCGGCTACCCGCGCCGGCTCAAAGGCAACGAAATTATTCTCGGCGCCAGAATTTTCGCCATCGCCGACACGCTGGATGCCATCACCTCAGACCGCCCCTATCGACGCGCCGACAGCTTCGAGGCTGCACGCAGAGAAATCCTACGTTGCGCGGGAACCCAGTTCGACCCGCAGGTCGTCAAAGTGTTCGAGAGTCTTCCCAACCGGCTTTGGGAAGATCTGCAGGTTGAGATAACACATCACGCGCGCGTCAACTCGCTCTCATCCAGGTAAACTGGCACAAAGAACGTCCACCTCTCAACGCGGGGGATTCAATGCCTGTTTTAAGTGCAGAAGAGACTCGGGAAAGATTGAAGGTGCTGCCGGCCTGGACGCTCGTCAATGGCGAGATCGTGCGCGAAGTGGACCTGAAAGACTTCGTCGCTGCCATGGGATTCGTCAACCAGGTAGCCGGACGGGCTGAAGCCGCAGGCCACCACCCAGATATCGACATCCGCTACAACAAGGTTCGCCTGGCCCTCGTCTCTCACGACGCAGGTGGCCTTACGGAAAGAGACTTTGACCTCGCCGTCACGATTGAGGCCATTCTCGCGACCGGTTCTGGAACCTGACTCTCCGCCCTAAATGATCTCCTCTTCCAGAAACTCGTCCGCTGCATAATCCTCGGGCGACGGATTGCTCCTCTCATTCTGTATCCGGGTCAGCTCTCTTCGGTTCCACAAGACCACGGCGACGCCTCCGAAAGCGGCAGACCCCAGCAGAATCAGGGCATTTCGCCATCGTCGAGGCCGGGAATTCGGGGATGGAGCTGAATTTGGGTCGGCAGTCATACAATCAAAGAAACGCAAGTGGTGGTCTGACCGGGGTACAAACGCAACATTCTTCAGACCGTCGTGTTGATTGTAAATGACAGTTGCGTATTCGATCGGATCTGGGATAGACTGTTTGCAGATTTAAATCAGAAGCGTGCTGCACAGAGCAAAAATTGTGCAATAATAATGTTTCCGCGGTGCGGTGTACCGCATCTAATTAGGTGTACACGGGAACAGACCGACGTTAGAGCGAAGCTCCCGGTCTGTTGAGACAGGTTTTTAAGTTGCGTCACTGGCCTCCCGGCACGGACAATTCACCGTTCGTGCCGCCTTTTTTTGTCCGTTGCGGACGTTACCAACCCCTTATCTATTTCTGGACACCTGCATTACGCGAGGCCCGTTGCATGAGCCGCCGGTTTTGTAAAATGGATCGCGGAGACACCGAATGAGACGCATTCTGCTTACGGCGGCCCTGGGGCTGATTACGGTTGCGAGTTACGCCCAGTGGTCCAATCCCAGCGACGACATCCCGGCCTACCATCCGGCGCCTCCGGCAAATCCAGCTTCCATGCCTCCTATCCTCTCCGGCAAGCAATTAACGGGTGAATATTTCCGCTACGCCTGGCAGGTCAAAGCCTACAAGGAAGCAGCGAAGATTCCCGCCGTGCTCTATCAGCTTCCCTGCTACTGCCGCTGCGACCGCGCTCTGGGGCACACCAGTCTGCACAGTTGCTTCGAGGGAACCCACGCGGCGATCTGCTCGACCTGCGCAAAAGAGGGCGTCTACGCCTACGAGATGACGAAACGGGGATGGACTCCAAAGCAGATCCGCGAAGGCATCGAACACGGGGCCTACGAGAAGATCGACCTCAACAAGCTGGGAGCATCCTGAGCGCGACGTTGTCAGTTCGCGGCCGCCAACCAGCATATGTGAATCCCATGTGAATCAGGGACGTCCCATCGAAAGAAACTTTTTCCCGCATCGGCGCTGGGCAGGGTGTTGCCTTATGATTTCAAGAGCGGCAAAAATTCGGCGAATTTTATTCGTCGCGATTCTTCTCGCGTGATATTTTTCAGTAGCAATTCGGAGGAATTAGAAATTGGGAAAAAGCATGATCCCGAGGCGGTTGTTCTTCACCAAGGGCGTCGGGAAACACAAAGAGCGCCTTACCTCGTTTGAATTGGCGCTTCGTGACGCGGGCATTGCAGCCCAGAACCTGGTGCGCGTTTCATCAATCTTTCCGCCTCAGGCTAAATTGATCACCCGCAAAGAAGGGCTGAAGTACCTCAACCCGGGCGAAGTCGTCTTCGCGGTGGTCGCCGAAAACTCCAGCCGCGAACCGCACCGCCTGGTTGCCTCCAGCATCGGGGTTGCCATCCCCACCGACCGCAACACCTACGGATATCTCAGCGAGCACCATAGCTTCGGCGAGACCGAAGAGCAGGCGGGCGAATACGCGGAAGAACTTGCCGCCGAGATGCTGGCCACCACGCTCGACGTGGACTTCGACCCCGACAAGAGCTGGGATGAGAAAAAGGAGATCTACCGCATCTCTAATAAAATCGTCCGCACCGCGAATGTCACGCAATCGGCAGTTGGCGACAAACGCGGCCTCTGGACCACGACGATCGCGGCAGCGATTCTGATTTTCGAATAACCGGCTGGCAACAGCAACAGAATCGAGAAGGGCGCGGGCCGCTGGCTGCGCGCCTTTTGTTCGTCTCTGCCTGACAATTGCATTTGTAACTGAAGCGAGTACACATATGCCTTCAAAACTAAAATACCGCGCAGGACTTGTGCAGATGAGTTGCGGTCCCGACCTCGACGCCAATCTCGACAAGGCCGCCGACCGTGTCCGTGAAGCCGCGCGCGGAGGCGCCGACGTGATCTGCTTGCCGGAACTCTTTCGCGCCCAGTACTTCTGCCAGCGCGAGGACATCGCGCTCTTCGACGCGGCTGAGTCCATCCCGGGCCCCAGCACGGAACGTCTGAGCGCCGTCGCCCGCGAGGAAAAGGTCGTCGTCATCGCTTCCCTCTTCGAGCGCCGCGCCGCCGGGCTCTACCACAACACCGCTGCCGTGCTGCATCAGGACGGATCGCTTGCCGGCCTCTATCGCAAAATGCACATCCCCGACGATCCGCTCTACTACGAGAAGTTTTACTTCACCCCCGGCGACCTCGGCTTCAAGGCATTCGATACCGCGGTAGGCAAAATCGGCACGCTCGTCTGCTGGGACCAGTGGTATCCCGAGGGCGCGCGCATCACCGCGCTGCAGGGAGCTAACCTACTCTTCTACCCTACCGCCATTGGCTGGCACCCGGCAGAAAAAGAAGAATTCGGCGCAGCGCAGTACGAAGCCTGGCAGACCATCCAGCGCGCCCATGCCATCGCCAACGGCGTCTACGTCGCCGCCGTCAATCGTGTCGGCCACGAGCACGGAGACGTCCGTGGTAACCGCATCGAAGGCGCGGGCCTCGAGTTCTGGGGCGGTTCCTTCCTCGCCGATCCCTTCGGACGCATCATCGCCAAAGCTGCGCACGACAAGGAAGAGATCCTCATCGGCGAAATCGATCTGCATCTCCTCGAGGACACACGCCGCAACTGGCCCTTCCTCCGTGACCGCCGCATTGACGCCTACGCGCCCATCACGCAGCGCTTCCTCGACGGTCAAGGGGGCAGCAAGGAATGACCTCCAGGCCAACCGGAACACCCCGCAGCCTCGGCTACCGCATGCCCGCCGAATGGGCCGAGCATACCGCCACCTGGATCGCATGGCCGCACAATCCCAGGGACTGGCCGGGAAAATTCCAGCCCATCCCATGGGTCTACGCCGACATCGTGCGCCATCTCGCGTCTGTCGAAGACGTACACATCCTCGTCAACGACGCCGCTGCCGCGCAGCGCGCCCACGGCATCCTCAGCCGCGCCGGAGCCAATCTCGCGCGCGTGCATTTTCACCGCTGGCCCACCAACCGTGTATGGACACGCGACTCTGGCCCCATCTTCGTCCGCAATGCTAAAACCGGCAGCACTGCCATCGCGAACTGGAAGTTCAACGCGTGGGCCAAGTACGATGACTGGCAGGTCGACGACCAGATCCCCTCGCGCGTTGCAAAACTGCTCAAACTGCCGGAGTGGACGCCGCACTTCAACAACAAACGCATCGTGCTCGAGGGCGGATCCATCGACACCAACGGCGCAGGCGTTCTGCTTACGACTGAGGAATGCCTCCTCAGCGAAGTCCAGCAGCGGAATCCGGGCCTCAGTCGCAGCGATTTAGAACAGGTCTTCCACGATTTCCTCGGCATCGATCAGGTCTTGTGGCTCAACCGCGGCATCGCCGGAGACGACACCCACGGCCATGTTGACGACATCACACGCTTCGTCGCGGAAAATGTAGTTGTCACGGTGACAGAACCAAACCGCGACGACGAAAACCATCTCCCCTTAGCCGAAAACCTCGACCGGCTCCGCTCCGCCCGCAATCTGCAGGGCAAACCATTCGAGGTCGTAAAGCTGCCCATGCCCGCGCCCGTGGTTTTTGAGGGTCAGCGCCTGCCCGCCAGTTACGGCAACTTCTACATCGCCAACAACCTCGTTCTCGTGCCCACCTTCAACGACCCCAATGACCGGCATGCGCTCAACACAATCGCCAGGCTCTTTGCCGACCGCAAGGTCATCGGCATCCACTGCGGAGACTTCATCTGGGGGCTAGGCGCGCTACACTGCATGACCCAACAGCAACCCCTGTAACCATGACGCCCGACACCCAGTTCATGCGCGAAGCCATCGCCGAAGCTCAGTCCGCAGCCGCGGCAGGCGAGGTGCCCATCGGCGCAGTCGTCGTTTGCAATGGTGAAATCATTGGTCGCGGCCAGAATCGCGTCCTGCGTGACCACGACCCCACAGCCCACGCTGAGATCATTGCCATGCGCGCCGCCGCGCTCGCACTGAAGAACTACCGTCTCCCGGCCTGCGAGCTCTACGCCACGCTTGAGCCTTGCGCCATGTGCGCCGGAGCCATGATCCACGCTCGTCTCGCTCGTCTCGTCTACGCCGCCAGCGACCCCAAAGCCGGAGCCGTAGGCTCGGTGCTCGCAGTCCTAAACCATCCGCAGTTGAATCACCAGATGGCGGTTGAGGCTGGCGTGCTCGCCGAAGAAGCCGGCGAAATGCTCCGCGACTTTTTCCGCCAGCGCCGCAGCTAACTCCGCGTCAACATCCGTATCAGCTCCGCGTATTGCGGATATTCACGTGCCAGCGGCTCCGCGCGGCCCGCCTCATAATCCGCAAAATCGAACCCCGGGCTCACTGTGCATCCCAGCAGCGCTACTTTGCCTCCAGGTGCCAGCTGCGACCCCTGCCACACATACTTCGGTACCACCAGCTGCGGATGCTGCCCCGCAGCCAGATCACTCCCAAGCATCACCGTGCGCGCCGACCCATCCGGAGCCAGTTGCAGCATCTCCACCGGATCGCCTGCGTAGAAGTGAAAAATCTCATCCGAAGCCAGCCGGTGCATCTCAGAGAACGTCCCCGGCTCCAGCAGATAGTAGATGCACGTACCCGCAGCCCTCTCCGCCGAATAGCGTGGCGGCAGCGCGTCATGCGGAATCATCTCCTCAGCACGCCACGTCTGAATAAAAGAGCCGCCCTCGCGCGGATGCGGAACGAGATTCAAAAGACGTTTGATCTCATCAGCAGTCATGCTTGCATCATAAATGCGGCGTGCGGTGGGAACCTGAACCCCCAGCCGGTGTCTATTCGGACAGGTGTCCCGCTCTCTCCACATAAAGACTGGAGAGCTTATGTTTGAAGACAGTCTCGTCGAGTCCGCCGGGCGCATTCGCACCCGCAGCCGCTGGTTCGCAATCGCTTCTTTCGCTCTGCAGGCGGCGTTGCTTGTCGCGCTCATCCTGCTTCCTTATCTCTGTCCTGCCGCCTTACCCAGGGAGGCGCTCACAACCCTACTGATAGCCCCACCACCACTTGCAGCGCCACCCTCAATGCCGCACGCGTCTGCGGCCAGCCCGGCAACTGCCGTTCAACTCGCCGAGCTAGCCGCGCCATCTATCATTCCTCATCACGTTGCGCCGGGAAAACCCACATCCTCCGCACCGCCGGGCACAGGCATGGAACCCAACGGCACAACTACCAACCAGATTCCCGGAGTAATATTCTCCATCGGCACCACACCGCCGCCCATAGTCCCACGCCCCAAACCTGCCGGCCCCATCCGCGTCTCCGCCGGAGTCGCCGCAGGCCGCCTCCTCTCGCTCATCCAACCGACGTATCCGGCGATCGCCCGCGATGCCCGTATTCAGGGGACCGTCGTAATCGAAGCCGTCATATCAAAACAGGGATCTGTGGAACAGGCGCGAGTCGTCAGCGGCCCTCCCATGCTGGCGCGGGCTGCGCTCGCTGCCGTCAATCATGCGCGCTATCAGCCTTACCGGCTCAACGGAGAACCCGTAGAGGTGGAAACCACCATCAACATCATCTTCACGCTCGGCAGCTAGGCTTACAGAGGCCCAGCCACCCATTTATGATGGAGGGTCATGAATTTAGTCCTCTACACGGCATTCTGGTGCCGCGACTGCCGCGAGGCCAAGCGCTTCCTCGAGAAGCATGGCATTCCATTCACCGAAGTTGATATCGAGTCCACCCCGGGCGCCGCCGACGAAGTGCTTCGCAACGTCGGCAAGCGCGCTGTTCCTCAGTTCGTCATCAATGGCGAATGGGTGCAGCCTTACCGTCCCGGCAGGGGCTTCCTGTACGACGAAATGTGCGAGCGCTTCGGCGTTCCCCGTTAGCTACAGCGGCTCTTTAGGAACTGTCGAGGCCGCGTCCGCATCCGATTGCAGCATATCTTCCGCCGTAGCCCCCGGGTCGGCCAGAATCGCCCGCGCATCCTCTTCGTCTTCTGCGCTTACCTGAAGCTGCAGCGGTCCCAGCCCCGGCTCCATGATTCCTGCGTTCTCGCCGGAGAGAAACGTCTCAATCCCGGCAGACTGCAGGCGTAGTCTGGCCATCTCAGCCTCAAGTGGTTCATTGAATCGGGCTACAGTAACAGTGTCCGGCATGCAGGTTCCTTCCTGAAATTACATAGTTAAGATGCTCTGAAGATAAAATAAGAGTCTACCCCCTGGAGGATTTCTTCGTTGATCGAACGATATACCCGCGCGGAAATGGGCCGCATCTGGAGCGATGAAAATAAGTACCGCATGTGGCTTGAGGTGGAAGCCGCAGCCAGCGAAACACTCGCCGAAGACGGCATCGTCCCCGTTGAAGCCGCAAAAGCTATCCGCGAGCGCGGTAAGATCGACGTCGCGCGCATCAATGAAATCGAAGCCGAAGTCCGCCACGACGTCATCGCGTTTACGACCGCTGTCGCCGAGCACGTCGGCCCGGAAGCCCGCTGGCTGCATTACGGCCTCACCTCCACCGACGTCGTAGACACGGCGCAGGCCCTGCAAATCAAAGCCGCATCAAAAATCCTGCGCGAAGATCTCGTGCAGCTGGCCGCAATCCTCAAAAAACGCGCCCTCGAATTCAAGCACACGCCCACCATCGGCCGCACCCACGGAGTCCACGCTGAGCCCACCACCTTCGGCCTCAAGCTGCTCAACTGGTATGCGGAGATGCGGCGCAACATTCAGCGCTTCGACGCAGCCGCCGAGCAAATGCGCGTCGGCAAGCTCTCGGGAGCCGTTGGAACCTTCGGCCATCTCAAGCCCGAGCACGAAGAGCGCATCACCGCAAAGCTTGGCTTGGCGCCGGCGCTGGTCGCCACTCAGGTTGTACAACGCGACCGCCACGCGCAGTACATCTCCACGCTCGCCATCATCACGGCCACGCTCGACAAAATCGCTACCGAAATCCGCCACCTGCAGCGCACCGAGGTGCGCGAGGCCGAAGAGTACTTCTCCGAAAAGCAGAAGGGCTCATCCGCCATGCCCCACAAGCGCAACCCCATCACATGTGAGCAGATCAGCGGACTTTCCCGCGTCGTACGCGCCAACGCGCAGACCGCCTATGAGAACGTCGCCCTGTGGCACGAACGCGACATCTCTCATTCCTCTGCCGAGCGCGTCATCTTCCCTGACTCCACCATCCTCACCGACTATCTCCTCGCGAAGACGACGAACCTGATCGAGAGGCTCCTCGTCTATCCCCAGCGCATGCTCAAGAACCTGGAAAGCACCGGCGGACTCATCTTCAGTGGACAGCTCCTGCTCGATCTCGCCGAGTCCGGCATGTCGCGCGAAGATGCCTATCGCCTCGTGCAGAAAAACGCCATGCACGCCTGGAAGAACGACCTCGTCTTTCGCGACCTGGTCGCCGCCGAGCGCGAAATTACCAGCCGCCTCAGCCCGGAAAAACTCGCCCATACCTTCGACCTCAACCGGCAGCTAAGCAACGTCGACGCCATTTTCGACCGTGTTCTGAAAGAGGCTTAGCTATGGAGCGCCCACGCTTCATTTTGCCGCTAGCCATGGCGCTCGCCAGCGTCGCGCTCCCCGCCGCAGCCCAGCGCAATGTCCCAGTTCCGGCTTCCTGCACGCCGCAGATCAATCAAAGGCTCGCGAGTCTGCTCGATTCAGATCAGCATCGCACCGTCGATAACGTCATGGTCTGCGGCATCACCGTCAGCTCCTCCCGCACGCACAACGGAGGCCCTCACGGCGATCATGAAATCCTTCCCCTGCGCGTCACCCTGCCTGGCGGCGATGTGCGCCTCGTCGAAGTCGTCATCAATGACGACCTCGACGGCAGAATCACAGCGCCGGCTCATGTCTCCGTCTTCGCCTACGGTCAAGCCTTCTTTCCCTCGCGTGGAAAGTTCGTCGCCGGCATTCACGACGTACACTGCTCCACGCATCGAGGAGCGGACAATGGCTGGGTAGTAGTCAACGGTGCGCAACATCCGGTACATTGCCCCTGGTAGGGCATTTCTCCCAGGAGCTCCTGATCTGCTGATCAAAGAAATGCGCCAGGGTCGTCCTCTCCCCCAGGAGAAGTTCGCGTGACCAACTTCACCCCATCCAACATTGCAGCGCTCATCATCGCTGCCAGCTTCGCCGCCGGACTCAACGTCTACGCCACTGTATGCACGCTGGGCCTGCTTACGCATGCGCATTGGGTGGCCCTCCCTCCGGGGCTTGAGGCCCTTGGAAACTGGTGGGTCATCGCCGTCAGCGGCGCGCTCTTCGCACTCGAATTCGTCGCCGACAAAATCCCCGGCTTTGATCTCCTGTGGAATGCCCTCCACACCTTCATCCGTCTTCCCATTGCCGCTCTGCTCGCGTGGCAGGCCACATCACATCTGTCACCAGAGATGCGCCTGCTCGCCGCCATAGGCGGCGCGGGCATCGCCTTCGTCGCGCACGGATCGAAGACCGCCATCCGCACCGCCGTCACCCCCAGCCCGGAGCCGTTCTCGAACATCGCTCTCAGTACCAGTGAAGACGCAATAGCCGTCGGCGTCACCTGGCTCGCCACTCGCCACCCCTGGGTTGCAGCCTCCATCGCCGCCGCCCTGACCCTCTGCGCTATTCTTGCCGCTCGATGGATGATCCGCTCGCTGCGAAGGGCCTGGAGTCGAGTATCGGCGAGCGTCGCCCCCAGCCAATGACCTCGGCACGTCGCGAGGTGAGAAAATAATTCGTTGCAGTATCGGTTCTTGAATGCCTGACCAGCCTATGCAACTCACCGTCGCCATGACCGGAGCCAGCGGAGCCATCTTCGGCCAGATGCTCCTCCAGGCGCTGGACGCTGATACCCGCGTCGAGCGCGTGCACTTCATCCCGTCGGAAAACTCCCTGCGCGTGCTCGCCGAAGAGATGCATGTCAGCGGACGCAACGGCCTCGCCGAAAAACTCCTCGGCAAATCCTCCGCCAAAATCCAGCAGCTCTCTGACACCGACATCGGAGCCTGCGTCGCCAGCGGCAGCTACCCCTCCAGCGGCATGGTCATCCTGCCCTGCAGCATGGGAACCCTCGCCGGCATCGCCAACGGCCTCGCTCAGAATCTCATCGAGCGCGCCGCCGACGTCTGCCTGAAGGAGCGTCGCCCGCTCGTCCTTTGCGTGCGCGAAACGCCCTTCCACAAGATTCACCTGCGCAACATGAGCTTCGCCGCCGATGCCGGAGCCACCATCTTCCCCGTAATCCCTGCCTTTTATAACCGGCCCGTTGATTCCACCGAGATGGCCCGGCAGTTCGTCGCCCGCATCCTCGCGCACATCGGCCTCCCCCAGCCCGGAGCCTACATCTGGAAAAACGAGGCCTGAATCATCTGGTTATCTGGAACCTGAAATCGCCCACGCCTTCAGAATTACCTCGCGTGTAAACGGAGCAATTGAGTCCAGCTCATCGCGACCGGCCCAGCGAAGGTCCACAGCATCGCTCGCGCGCGCCGCCGAACCACCAGTAACGCGGCAAAGATAATCCACCAGGACATAATGAAACTGCACGCGACCCGCATCATCGCGCGCAATGCGGTCGAAAACCTCAACCATCGCCACCGGCTCAACCTCCAGCCCCGTCTCTTCCAGAACCTCGCGCTTCACACCCGCTTCCAGCGTCTCGCCCACCTCCAGCGCGCCCCCGGGCACAGACCACTCGCCCTCCATCGGAGCATGCCCGCGCTGAATCAGCAGCACGCGGCCCTCATCGAAAATCACCGCGCCTACGCCCACAATGGGCCTATCGGGATATTCGCGCGCCGTCACAACTTGATCGGCTTGCCGTATTCGCCGTCAAAGACCGTGCGCGCCATGTTGAACCGCCCGCCCCAAAACTTGTCGTCGCCCTGCAAATGTCCCAGCGCCAGCAGCGCCACCACACTGTAGCTCAAAGGCAGCTTCAAAACTTCGCGCACTTTCTCCTCTTCAAATCCTTCCATCGGAGCCGTATCATAGCCCAGCACCTCCGCCATCAGCATCATGCTGGTAAAGGCCAGCATCACATGCTTGCAGAGCCACGCCGTCAAGTTCGGATGGTTCGCCAGATAATTTGGAATCGTCGTCCGCGCCTGTTCCGCATAGTTCTCCGGCATGCCCGCCTCGCATCCCAGCCGCAGCATCTCCTCCAGGTCGCCGTTGCGCCACCCGTCCGCATCGCCACAGGCCACGATCACTGCGGAAGCCTCTTCGACCTTGGCCTGATTAAAGCTCGCCGCGCGCAGCCGCCGCTTCTGGTCCTCATTCCGCACCACTACAAATCTCCACGGCTGAATGTTGTAGCCGCTCGGCGCCTGCAGGCCCGCCTCCAGAATCTTCTTCAGGTCGGCATCGGGAATCGGCGCGCCGTCAAAACTGGGCGTGGCGCGGCGTTCCGCAATCGCCTGGGTCAGGGTCTTCTCCATCAGGTTCGGCATAGGGGCAGAGTCTTCCTTCTTCAAAAGATTTCCGCACTGCGGCTCGTCTTCCGCAGCGCTCTATTGAATTTGATTCATTGGCAGCTCAATGGCGAACGGCTGTCCATTCTCGTGATTTGCGTAAACCCACAGTCCATGAAACGCCGCACGCAGCTCTGGATGCAAGGCCAGCATTGCCTTCATCAGTTCCACAATCTGCTCCCGCGTGGACACCGGGTCCGACACGTCTTTCGCTCTGTAATTCACCACCAGATCAAGGCCGCCTGCAAAATTCTCCGCCCGCAGCCCGGTAATTTCAAGGTTCTCACTGACCGCCTTCACCACCAGCGGAGTCTTCCCCGGCAGCTCCGCCGGTCTCACAGCCTGCGCCTCCTTTTCAAGCTTTTCCAGGTTCGGGCTGGAGAGGAAATCCACCGGATTCAGCAGAAACGCCGCCGTCTGGTAATAGAAATAGGCATTCCACATTTGCTTTTTCATGGCGTAGGCGCGTGCCTGCTTCCAGTACCACACTCCGTCTTGCCCGGCAATCGTGAGCGGGCGAACATAGAGTCCCGCCAGCTTCCACTGCGCCGAGCCAGCCGGATCATTCTGCAAAAGCATCGAAAGCTGCTGTGGCTGCGCAACACCCGTCGCATGCAGCACAGCCAGCACATAATTTCCTGGCGGCAGCTGCGGAATCGTCACCGTAACCACCAGCGCCGAACCGGCCACCGAGCAGAAAAACTGTGCCTGATCATCGCCCTTCTTCAAGTCCGCCGCATTCAGGTTGTACAGTGTATCGACCGTCAGCGTGGCCTGCTGTATGTCGGGTGCCACACCCTCGATCGTCCCCGCCAGCCCGTCAAACTGCGCCGCAACCGCCGCAACCGTGTTCGCGCGCACCGCAGAGGTGTTGCCTTCCTGGATTTGCCTTCCCAAAGACCGCGCCGCCTGCTCGTAGACGTTCCGCGTGGCCTGCGTCATCTCGCTCTGCGTGGTGCACGAGACCGCCTGTGAGGCCATCGGACAGAAAAGCGCCATCGTTGCGGCGAAAAGAGCGGCGAAATTCCGGGGTCGCAATCGCATAATGATATTCAGGCTCGTTGACCGGGGTCATCGCGAGCGAATCGAAACCACTGCTAGTCTAGTACACAGAGGACGGAATCGCCGCTTCCTCCTCTCAAACCAGGTTCATGGCGCTGAAGCAACATCCCGGAATACTTTGCCTGACAGCCGTCGGCTCCCTGCTCGTCTGCGCGTCCGTCCTCGCCCAGATGCGCACTCCGGCAGCCGCCCCGCAGGCTAAACCCTCCGCAGCTGTCGCGCCAACCGCCCCGGCTTCCCTGCTCGATCACCCCCCACAGCCGGCAAAAGTGACACTCGCCTCCGGAAAACTGACGATCGATGCCGATAACTCCACTCTCGCTGAAATTCTCCATCAGGTATCCCAGACCGGAGGCATGAAGATCGACGGCTTACAGGGAGGCAACGGAAATCAGCGCGTATTCGGTAGCTATGGCCCCGGAACGCCGCGGGATGTCCTCACCAGCCTGCTCAATGGCTCCGGCTACAACTTTCTGATGGTAGGTCAAACGCCCTCCGGAGTACCCCGCCAGCTCGCCCTTACTGCGCGTCCCGCCGGAGGCGTCCCCAACCCGCCGCCTCAGTCCTTCCAAAGCACTCGAGAGGAATACGAGCAGGACATCACGGCCCCGACACAATACCCGCAGGAGCGGGAAACACACCCCACGCCGCCGCCCGTGCCTGCAAGAGGACCGAACGGCGTGAGAACCCCTGAGGAGATTCTTCAGGAATTGCAAAGGATGCGCCAGCAACAGAACCAGCCGCAAGACCAACAGCAGGATGAGCAGCCAAATTAGGTTGGAATCGATCGGGACATCGCGGCACAGCGCAACACAGGCACTTTTGCCAGGGCGACGTCTTGAGAAGAACGAAGGTTGCTAGGTAAGGCGGGCGATCTGCGGCTTCGTCTGGGATTCCAGCGCGATCGAGCGCGCGTGCATACGCAGAGCCGCAAAGCCCACCCGGCATATTCCATACGCCGCCAGGACTCCAAAAGCCATCGACGCAAGGCTGGCACAAACTAACATCAGCAAATTGATAACATCCGGCATGGACTTCTCTTTTTCCTTCCCGCTTTCCCTCTACAGCTGATTCTAAACGTTCACGAGGCCCGGCTACACAGTTACTACTATGCCAATTTCTCTTAGGCCACAACAGCACAAAAGCCGCGTTGACCCGCATTTCTATTGCCGAATAAGATACTCATAGGGCGTATGCCCTCTGACGCTTCCCACTCCCGAATGCTGTGCAAGCCACAATCCAGCCGTCGCGCGTGATTCACAGAAAAATTTAATGTCCATCACACACATCACCGTACGCGGCGCGCGCCAGCACAACCTTCGCGACATCAGCGTCCAGATTCCGCGCAACACCCTCACCGTCATCACCGGGCTCTCCGGCTCCGGAAAGTCCTCCCTCGCCTTTGACACGATCTACGCCGAAGGCCAGCGCCGCTATGTGGAGACGTTATCGGCATACGCCCGGCAATTCTTAGATCAGATCGAGCGCCCCGACGTTGACTCCATCGAAGGCCTCAGCCCCGCCATCTCCATCGAGCAGAAGACCACGAGCCGCAGCCCGCGATCCACCGTCGGCACCATCACAGAAATATACGACTATCTGCGCCTGCTCTACGCCTCCGTCGGCGTGCCTCACTGTCCCAATTGCGGACGTCAGATCTCCCGCCAGTCTTCTGAACAGATCGTCGAGCGCATCCTCGCTCTCGGCCAGGGCGAGCGCGTCACCATCTATGCCCCCGTCGTGCGAGGCCGCAAAGGCGAGTTCAAGGATCTGCTCGACAAGCTCGATCAGCTGGGCTTCCGCGCCCGTGTCGACGGCGAGATACGCGATCTCTCGGAGCCCCTCGACCTCGACAAGCGTAAGAACCACACCATTGAGGCCGTCGTCTACCGCGCCTTGCTCAAGCCCGGCATTGAAAAGGCTCTCGAATCCTCCGTAACCAAAGCTCTCCAGATGGCCAACGGACTCGTTCTCGTCGGCACGCAGCGCGACGAGCAGCTCTTCTCCTCCTCCATGTCTTGCCCCGACTGTGGGCTCGACGTGCCCAAACTGGAGCCGCGCAGCTTCTCATTCAACAGCGCCTATGGAGCCTGCCCGGAATGCCACGGCCTCGGCAGCATCTACGACTTCGATCCGGCAAAGATCATCACCGACTGGTCCAAGCCGCTCCTCGACGGCGGACTCGGCCCCGGCTCCGCCTCGCAATACCTGCACAAACTCATCCATCTTGCCGCGGAAAAGTACAAAATCGATCTGAAGAAGCCCTTCGATCAACTCCCTCAGAAGCAGCAGGACCTTCTGCTCTACGGGCCGCCCAAGGCCGAAGCTCCACGCACTGGCTTCCACGGCATTCTCGCATGGCTGCGCGACAATCTCGAAGAATCAAAGTCCGAAGCCTACCGTGAGTGGATGATGAACTACATGTCCGCATCCGTCTGCCCCGTCTGCAAGGGCCGCCGCCTGCGTCCGGAGTCGCTCGCCGTCAAGGTCGACAATTTCTCCATCGCTGACTTCACCGCGCTGCCGCTCAACCGCGCCCTGGCCGCCGCCCGCCTCATCCGGTTCTCTGCACGTGAAACCCTCATCGCTGAACGCCTCCGCCGCGAAATCGTCGAGCGCCTTGAATTCCTCACCGCTGTCGGCCTGGGCTATCTTTCGCTCGAACGCAACGCCGCATCCCTCTCCGGCGGCGAAGGCCAGCGCATTCGCCTGGCTACACAGATCGGCTCCCGCCTGCGCGGCGTGCTCTACGTCCTCGATGAGCCCTCCATCGGCCTCCACCAGCGCGACAATCTGCGCCTCATCGCCGCGCTTGAATCGTTGCGCAACCTCGGCAACACCGTCCTCGTCGTCGAGCACGATGAAGACACCATCCGTCACGCCGATTACGTCCTCGACCTCGGCCCTGGAGCCGGACGCCTCGGCGGCCATCTCGTCGCCGAAGGTACGCCCGCCGAGATCATGCTGTCCTCCGCCTCGCTCACCGGCCGCTATCTCTCCGGTGAGGCCTCCATCCAGCACCGCATCGCGCCCCGCGCGCTCACCGGCAAATGGATCACCATCGAGGGCGCAACCAGCCACAACCTCCGCAACCTCACCGTAAAGTTTCCTCTCGGTATCATGACCGTCGTCACCGGAGTCTCCGGTTCCGGCAAAAGCACCCTCGTCAATGACACTCTCTACCGCGCCCTCGCCAAAGAGCTCTATGGCTCGCGCGAGGAGCCCGGCCCGTACACCCGCATCCGCGGCTTCGACCAGCTCGACAAAGCCGTCCGCATCGATCAGTCGCCCATCGGCCGCACTCCGCGCTCCAACCCCGCAACCTACACCGGGGTCTTCACCGCCATCCGCGATCTCTTCGCCATGCTGCCCGAATCGCGCGAACGCGGCTACAAGGCCGGGCGCTTCTCCTTCAACGTCGCCGGAGGCCGCTGCGAGGCCTGCCAGGGTGACGGCCAGCGCCGCATCGAAATGAACTTCCTGCCCGACGTCTACGTCCAGTGCGAGGTCTGCAATGGACGCCGCTACAATCAGGAAACACTCGCCGTAAAATTCAACGGCTACTCTATCGCTGACATCCTCGAGCTCACCATCGAGGACGCGCTACCTGTGCTTATCGATATTCCACAAGTCAAGCAGAAGCTGCAAACACTGGTCGACGTCGGCCTCGGGTACATCCATCTCGGCCAGGCCGCAACTACTCTCTCCGGCGGCGAAGCGCAGCGCATGAAGATCGCCCGCGAGCTCAGCAAGCGTCAGACCGGGCGAACCCTCTATCTGCTCGACGAGCCCACCACCGGCCTGCATTTCGATGACGTGCGCCGTCTGCTCGAAGTGCTGCACCGCCTCGCCGATCTGGGAAACACCGTGATCATCATCGAGCACAATCTCGACGTAGTCCGCAACGCCGACTGGATCATCGATCTCGGCCCGGAAGGCGGCGAAGATGGGGGTCAGGTCATTGCCGAAGGCCCGCCGGAACAGGTGGCGCAGATCGCATCTTCTCACACGGGAGAGTTTCTGCGCCGCTATTATGAAAGCTCAGGCGCAGTCGGCAACGAGACCTTAAAGATCGCCGCCAACAGGAACGGCGCAAAATCAAAGCCGCGCGCAGGCCGGAAGAAAGAATGGGTGCAATGAGCGCCGACAGCTGGGATGACTCGCCGGAACATCTGAACACATCGGAGTCCGATCAAACGGATCGCGGCGTAGAGTTCGATGCCGCGCAGTCGCCGTTGTCCACTCCGCCCGCCACCACCACCCCGCCGGAGCCATCTACGGAATCCCAGCCTGCCCTGCAAAGCGACATGTTCGGCATCGCCACACCTGCGCCGAAGCTCTTTCCCCGCCGCATTCCCAACCTCGGCCACGCAGCCCTCTTCTTTGCGATCGCGCTCGTACTGCTGATCGTCGGACAGGCGCTGGGCGTCTTTCTCCTCCAGCTCAGTCACATCTACCCGCACCGGAGCTTTTACTCTCTCTACCTCCTCGCCACCAACGACGCGCGCGTCAGCATTCCGATTCAGGCGCTCTGCTATGGGCTCATCGCCCTCATCGCCATCCCCGTCTTCTCTGTCCTCTGGGACGAGCCCTTCAGCGAGGGCGTGCGCTGGAACGCCGGCCAGGCGCAGAAGCGTTTTGTCGCGCTCGGCCTGCTCGGGCTCGCTGCGGGCTTCGGCGTCTCCCTCTTCGGCAACTACCTGCCCATGCCGCAAAACCCGCCCATCACCCAAGACATGATGAAGTCCGCCGGCGGAGCCTGGATGATGCTCGTTTTCGGCCTCACCGTCGCGCCTCTTCTGGAAGAACTGGCCTTCCGCGGCTTCCTGCTGCCTGGGCTTCTCAATTCGTTTCGCTGGTTTGCCGATCGCGGCTCGATTTCGCAGAGAGCGGCCAACTGGCTCGGACTCCCCGTCTCTATCCTCCTCACCAGTGCCGGATTCGCCTGGATGCACTCGCCGCAGGTATCGCATTCCTGGGGCCCGCTCGTGCTCATCGGAACCGTAAGCATCATCCTTTGCATCGTCAGACTGGCCATGAACTCTGTAGCCGCGGGCGTCATCGTCCACGCCGCCTACAATTTCACGCTCTTCGCCGGAGTCCTCTACCAAACTGGCGGATTCCGCCATCTCGACAAACTCACCAGCTGACAACGGAACGGATCACGGAATCGATCCGGAGAAACTCTCTCGAGGATTTGCTTTGGATATGGTCTGGTCGCTATGAACGCCATTCCGCAGGTTTTCGCACAAATCTACCGCCTGCGGACTGTGAATGGGCCGAATCATGCATCAAATACAGTTAGCTACCGACAGCGGTTATAAATTCCTCCCCGGTTCCGTCGCTGTAATCCAAAGTTCAGCTCAACACATCGGCACTTGAGACTGGAAATGAAGCCGTCATTTCGATCAGACACACACCAGCACCTTCCCCGGATGCTGACGTTCGCCTTGGGTTATGTCTCCGCCATTATTTTTCCCTGGATTGGCATCTACATCAGCGACCGGGTGCCTGCCCTTCACGGAACCCCTATGGCAGTGGGCTTCGCCTCCATCGCCGGCATCACCCTCTTCAGCGGTCTCTGGCCCGGAATCGTGGCCTCCCTCGCCAACGCTGTCGTCTTCAACTATTTCGCCATGCCTCCCAATCGAGGCTGGGCTTATGGCTCGTACGACATTCTCCACACCGCCATCATTTTCCTCATCGGGCTGCTGGTCATCTCCTTCTGCCAGCGCCAGCGGAGCATCGAAGAGCGGCTCCGCATGACTCTCGCCTCCCTCCAGGCCCTCACTGACTCGCTCATCGAGGCGCAGCAGGGCAGCAACTCAGCCACATGGACGTACAACGTCGCAACCCATTGCACGGACTGGACCGAGGGTGGCGCGGAGATCTTCGGACGCCCCTTTTCCGGAATACCCTCCTTCGAAGCAACCGTCCAGGCCATCGCCGAAGAAGACCGCGCCCGCTTTACGCAGGCCGCAGAGCGTGCCCTTCGCACCGGAGAGACCTTTCGCGTCGAGTTTCGGGTTCCATGGCCGAACGGCGAAATCCACTGGCTGGAAAGCCGGGGTAAACCTTCACCAGCAGACCCGCAGATCTGGCGCGGTGTCACCATCGATATCACCGATCGCAAAAATACTCAGGACGCTCTGGTCCGTTCTGAAAAACTCGCCGCGATTGGCCGCCTCTCTGCAACCATTGCCCACGAGATCAACAATCCGCTGGAGGCGGTCACCAACCTGCTCTACCTCGCGTCCTCTGACGCAACGCTCGACTCCGGCACAAAGGGCTACTTACGGGACGCCGACCGTGAGCTCGCGCGACTCGCCAACATCGTGCGCCGCACCCTCACCTTCGTTCGCCCGAAATCACCTACCGGGCCTGCCGATCTTTGCGACGTGGCGGAGAGCGTCGTCGCCATGTTCATGCCCCGATGTATCTCGCGCAACGCTCAGATTCGTTTCATCAAAACACACGATTTCCAGGTTGCCGTGCCGTCCGACGATCTCTGGCAGATTCTTACCAACCTCATCTCCAATGCCTGCGACGCCCTGATTGGATCGGGCGGACTCATCGAGATTTGTGCCCGGCAGGAAAACGGTGCGGCGGCAATCTACGTGCGCGACAACGGCGCCGGAATCACTGCGGAAGACATCGATCACATCTTCGATCCCTTCTTCACCACCAAAGAAGACGTCGGAACTGGCATCGGCCTCTGGGTCACCCGGGATCTCGTCGAGAAGAGCGGCGGACGCATCACCGTCCGCAGCGGCAATCTCCCTTCGGGCTTCCAAACCATGTTCCGCATCGAATTTCCTCTCGTGTCGCCTGGAGCGCCAACTCCCCGCCAGCAGAGCCCCGCCGTCTACAATCAAAGTCGATGACTACCAGCCACCGTACCTCGCTGCTTCAGTTGTTGTCGCGAATTTCCTTCAAACTGGGAGACTTTACCCTCTCCTCCGGCGGCAAGAGCGATTACTACATCGACTGCCGCACCACCACCCTGCACGCGGAAGGTGGACGCCTCACCGGACTCGCCATCCTCGAGCTCCTGCATCAGAAAAAGCTCAACCCCGCTGCGGTTGGCGGACTCACGCTCGGCGCTGATCCCATCGTCTCCAACGTGGCCACAGCCAGCGCCTGGCACGCACAGAAGCGCCCCGGCGCGCCGCTCATCCACGGCTTCCTCGTCCGCAAAGCTGAAAAGGCCCACGGAACCGGACGCCGTATCGAAGGCTTCTCCGAGAAGAACGCGCCCGTTCTCATCGTCGACGACGTTTGCACCACCGGAGCCTCCACCATCACCGCCATCGAATCCGCAAAAGACGCGGGAATGAACGTCATCGCCGCCATCTGCCTCGTCGAGCGCGAAGAGGCCAAAGGTCGCTCCGCCGTCGAAGCCGCCTGCAAGGGCGCGCCGTTCCTCAGCCTGTTCACCGCGCGCGATGTCCGCGCCGCCCACATCGCACAACTCGCCCTCTAAACAATATCCCCGGATTCATCTCTGAATCCGGGGATATTGAAACATGAAAATAGGTTTAGGAACCTAACGGCCTATTGCGCAGGAGGGGTAGCCAGCATGCTGGTCTGCGCCGGAGCCGTCGGCTCCTGTCCCGTCCGGTTGGATAAAAGCTGAATCTCAACGCGACGATTCTTCGCGCGCCCGGCAGACGTGCTGTTCGGCGCCACCGCCTGATCCTTGCCAATGCCGATCAGGTAGAACTTGTGCGGAGGCACGTTGTACTTCGCCGCCAGATACTGCACGACCGTACGCGCACGGCGCTGGCTCAGGTCATAGTTGTAGGCTGCCGAACCTACCGAGTCCGTTCCGCCCGTAACTTCAAGAATATACCCCTTCGTTCCGTTCAGCTGCGCCGCAAAATCATCCAGCTTTTCTTTGTCAGCGCGGGTCAGAACCGCCTTGTCGAAGGCAAAATGCACGCTGGCGTCGGCAACCTGCTTGTAGTTGTCCAGGTTCGCCACTACGCTCTCCAGCGAATCCGCCTGGTTCACAGCCTCCTCGGCTGACTGGTGGGCCGTGTTCGCCGACTGCGCCGCCGTCTGCGCCTGCTGGTTCGCCGCATTCGCGGAGGTCTGCGCCTGCTGGATGCCCGCCTGAGCACGCTGATCTACATCATGAATATCGCGATTGTTCTTCGCCGTGGCGTCGTCCAGTTCGTTTGTATGCTGAATAAGCGGTTCCGTTTGGCTGCGTACATAATTCTTCGTTGTGCACCCGGTGGAGAACAGCAGAGAAATCGCACCAAGGGCTGAAATAACGAGAACGGTCTTTCTTTGCATTTTTTCTTGGATCATCATGTCGAACTCCGTATCTGGGATCTGATGAAAAACCTGAAGTTCGGGTGGTCCCTCTAACGCTCCAGGTCTGTTGCCGCCGTCTGTCTTTCTCATGAAGTGTGCCAGGGCACAATTCTGTGTCTCTTTTTCAAGTGAAGATGTGCAACAGGCCTGCCAAATCCAACATCTGCAATAACTCACTTAAAAACAATATTTAGTCCGGATATCCACAGCCCGCCAACTCCTCCCCGTCGGACCGAATCGAGTAGTTTTTACCCAGCACGCGCAGGAAGCTCCCCACCATTAAACTGAAGAGAGCTGCCGATGGACCTCCACGAGAAAATCCGAACCCTGCCTGCCGGCCCCGGCGTGTATCTCTACAAAAACGCCGAGGGCGAGATCATCTATGTCGGCAAGGCCAAAAACCTCCGCTCCCGCGTCCGCTCCTACCTGCTCGAAGCCTCCCAGGCCAATGCCAAAACGGGCTCCCTCATGCGCGAAGCCATCGACGTTGACTACATTCTTGTCGACAACGAACACGAAGCCCTCGCCCTGGAAAACAACCTCATCAAACAGCGCAAGCCGCGCTTCAACATCCTGCTGCGCGACGACAAGACATATCCCTACGTCAAGCTCACGCTCGGTGACCGCTATCCCAAAGTCTTCGTCACCCGCCGCCTGCGCAAGGACGGCAGCGCCTATTACGGCCCCTATTTTCCCGGCAATCTCGCCTACCGTATCGCCGAGCTCATCCACCGCAGCTTCCTTATCCCCAGCTGCAAGGTCGATCTCTCGCGTTACCACCCGCGCCCCTGCCTGCAGTACTACATCAAGCGCTGTCTCGGCCCCTGTGTCGAAGGCCTCACCACGCCCGAGGCTTACCGTGAAGCCGTTCGCGATGCACAGCTCTTCCTCGAAGGCCGCGCCGCCGACCTCGAAAAATCTCTTCACCAGCGTATGGAAGAAGCCGCAGATTCCGAACAATTCGAACTGGCCGCCAAATACCGAGACCTGCTCATCACCATCAGCCAGTTGCAGGAGAAGCAGCGCATCGCCTCCGCTGAAAGCGACGACGCCGACGTCTTTGGCTATCACTATGAAAACGGCATGCTCGCCGTAAATCTCTTCCACGTCCGTACAGGAAAAATCGTCGACCGCCGCGACCTCTTCTGGGAAGACCTGCAGGACTTCCTGCTCGAATCCGATGAGTCATCGGAAACAGAGCCTTCATTCGCCGCAGCTCCCACCGCAACTCCCTTCGAGGCCGGAGCCTTCTTCGCGGCCCTGCTCAAACAGCTCTACATCGATCAGCAGTACGTCCCGCGCATGATCTACCTCCCCGTCGACTTCGCCGACCGGCCCATCCTCGCCGCGCTGCTCGCCGAGCGCAGCGGTCACCGCGTCGAAATCGCCGTACCCCAGCGGGGAGACAAACGCTCCCTGGTAGACTTGGTGGGCCAGAACGCCCGCCAGAGTTTCGATCAGCGCTTCCGCGTCATGCAGCCCTCGCAGCGAGCTATACAGGAGTCTCTCCAGGACACACTCATGCTCCCCGAGCTGCCTCGCCGCATCGAGTGCTTCGACATCTCCCACATTCAGGGAGCCGAAACCGTGGCCTCTATGGTCGTCTGGGAAGACGGAGCAATGAAGAAATCCGACTACCGCAAATTCCAGATCAAGACGGTAGAGGGTGTGGACGACTTCGCCTCCATGCGCGAGGTCGTCACCCGTCGCTACCGTCGCATCCTTGAAGAGAAGCGCCCCATGCCCAGCCTCATCCTCATCGACGGCGGACTAGGCCAGCTCCACGCCGCAGCGCAGGCCCTCGAAGAGCTCGGCCTCACCACGCAGCCACTCGCCTCCATCGCCAAACGCGAAGAGATCATCTATCTCTACGGTCAGGAAGACGAGCCCGTCGTCCTGGAACGCCGATCGCCCGTACTGCACCTCATCCAGCGAGTGCGCGATGAATCCCACCGCTTCGCCATCACCTATCATCGCAAGCGCCGCGAAATGCGCGACCGCGACTCCGAACTGCTTACCGTTCCCGGAGTCGGCGCGCTTACGCGCACGCGCCTGCTCCAGCACTTCGGCAGCCTGCGCAGCATCGAGCAGGCCAGCGTGGAAGCCCTTGCGGCCGTGGTCCCGCACAAAACCGCCAAGCAGATCCACGCTCATTTCCACACAGATGATGCGGCTCAGAATCCGTTACCGATTCTGAGCAATCAGAGTTGACTTTCTCATATCAGCGGCGTGTAGATATCCGCAATGAACTGCACGCCGGGAACATAGACCTTCATCAATTGCTTGTCGCCGGTGAGGAAGAGATCGACTCCCGCTGAAGCTGCACACGCCAGATGAATAGCGTCCGCCGCGCGCAGCTTCTGCTTTGCGCGCAGGCGGCTGAACGGGAGCACCGCTCCCTGATCGAAGGGCAGGAAATGAAACCCTATTTCACGAATAGCATTTTGAATCACGGTCTCTTTTTCCGGATCGGCGGACAAGCTTGCTCCTGCCAGAACTTCGCCCAACGCCAGATAGCTGCAGCAGAGAAAGTCGCCTCGCTGATAACAATGCTCAAGTATGTCCTGCACTCTTGAGACATGCCGGGGATTCCCCTCCAGCAGATAAATGAAAAGCATCGTGTCCCAGCAGATGCGCCTCACGCACCTTCCTCGTCATCCGAACGAACCCAGCGGACAAACACCTCCGCACCTCCCCGGCTGGCGAGTTCCTGCCGCAGCAAGCCGCGCAGTCTCTCTGTGAGCCGCCGGGATCGATTCCTGGGAGATTCGTCAGGTCCGCCCATGTCAGCGGATGGCATCGTGGATCCCTGCCCCTCACCCACAACACGATAATGCACGACTACCCGAGTCCCGGTTTGTGACTTCGGTCCGTCGATTCGGGTGATCTCCAAGTGATTTTCGCGCTGGAAACTTCTTGTTTTGATGGAATTGCATACAAGAGGGGTGTAATTTAACGGAAAATCGCCTGCTTCCAGGTCTTTCTGGAGGTTTTTGACCGCAATCGAGAACTCAGTCAACCCTGCTTTCTTCGCCGGCTTTACATACTTCTCAAGTGCCATGGCGCGTACTTTGTCCGCAAGTGAATCGTTCATAGAAGCTCCAATATAGAATATTCTATCTGTTTTATTCTGGATGTCAATAAGCAGGAGAAAGTTGCACTGGCTCACCAGCATATAAATCCGAACTTTCCCCAAAATTTCATGCGCGGCGCGCCGATGCGCAATCTTCCGAGCCTGCGCTGCTTTTTCAGAAGAACCCCGCACTTCTGCCATACAGTAGAAGGACCACGACCTTTCTCTGGAGCCATCCTTCCTTGAACTCTGCCGCCGACACCGCATCCCCGGCAAAATCGCACGACCTGCCCCGCGTTCTCGGAACCTCCCATGCCACCGCTATCGTCGTCGGAACCCTCATCGGCAGCGGCATCTTTCTTGTCCCGTATGAGATGATGCGCGCCACCGGCTCCTCCGGCCTCGTTTATCTCGCCTGGATCGCCGGCGGCCTGCTCTCGCTCTTCGGAGCCATGACCTATGCCGAGCTTAGCGCCATCATGCCCTACACCGGCGGCGAGTATGTCTACCTTCGCGGAGCCTACGGTGACTTCACCGCCTTCCTCTATATGTGGACATGGTTCGCCGTCGCCAAGCCCGCCTCCATCGCCAGCGTTACCATGGGACTCGCGCGCACCCTCGCCATCTTCCACACCTTCGCATGGCTTGACCGCCCCGCCTTCCGCGCGCCGTTCGCCGTCGCATGGGGACAGCTCTTCGCCATCGCTGTCACCTGGCTCATCTCCGGACTCAATTATCTCGGCATAAAGAAAGCAGGAGACTTCCAGCTCATCTTCACATGGCTCAAAGGCATCCTCATCCTGGTCATCGCGGGCATCTGCTTCGCCGCCGCCGGACACTGGAACAACTTCCGCACCGTCTACGCACACGCCCACGGCGGCTTCGGCGGATTCATGATCGCTCTGATCGCCGCCCTTTGGGCCTATGACGGGTGGAACGACCTCACCATGGTCTCCGGTGAAGTGCGCAACCCGCAACGCAGCCTCCCCATCGCGCTTATCGCCGGATTAGGAATCGTCAGCGTTCTCTACATGGCCACCAACGCCGCCATCCAGTACATTCTCCCCGCCACGCAAATCGCCGCCTCGCCGCGGCCCGCCGTCGCTGCCCTCCAGGCGGTCACCGGACACTGGGGAGCTGCGCTCGTCTCCATCGTGATGGCCCTTAGCATCTTCGTCACGCTCAACGGAACCGTCATGTCCGGCGCGCGCGTTCCCTTCGCCGCCGCCCGCGACGGCCTCTTCTTCCGCCGCATGGGCGACATCCATCCCCGCTTCCAGAGCCCCTCCACATCCCTTATCGTGCAGGCCCTGCTCACCACCGCGCTCCTGCTCGCAGTCGGACGCTTCCAGCAGCTCTTCGAGCTCGCCATCTTCTCCGAGTGGCTCTTCTACATGATTACCTCGACCACCATCTTCTATTACCGCCGAACCCAGCCCGCCGCCACCACCTACCGCGCCTGGGGATACCCCGTCGTCCCCGCCCTCTTCATCGCCGCCGCCGCCGTCTTGCTCTATTACTCCTACATCGAGAACGTGAAGAACTCCATCATCGGATCCGTCATCATCCTCCTCGGCATTCCGCTCTATCTCGTCTTCCGCCCCATCAAGCAGACCGAATAACAGCTGTTACACTTCAGAAAAGCTTTCTTTCCGCCAGGAGCAGACCATGTCTGAAAACGAAGTAAAAATCACCGTGCGCCCCAATGGCCCCTATCGCGTCGAGGGTCCCGTCAAACTGGTCGATGCCAACGGCGCCGAGTGGGACCTCACTGGCAAGCCCGCCATCTCTCTCTGCCGCTGCGGAGCATCGATCAACAAGCCCTTCTGCGACGGCACTCACTCTAAAATGGGATTCCAGGCCGCTGAAGCAGCCGTCGCTGCCGCCGACGCTCCTAAACAATAGCCGTAAGAGGGGAGCACCCCGCTGGCGCATCTCTGAACCCTCACTCAGAATCCGGCATCCATAGTGTCGGAGACTGCTTTGCCTCGAATCCTTCCTCAAGCTCATCGCAAAGTCTGCTTTCCGCCCGGCACTCGGCCGCCAGCACAAACCCATCCTCGCAAAACCCGGCGAACTCGGCGTCACCTTCATCGGGCACGCGTCGTTTCTTCTCCAGCTCGCCGGGCTCAATCTCCTCATCGATCCCGTCTTCGCCCACTGGCTCATCCTCATACACCGCATGCGCCGTCCTGGCACCCGTGTCCGGCATCTCCCACCCATCGACGCCGTTCTCCTCACCCATGCGCACATGGATCACCTCAACCTCCCCTCGCTGCGCCGCATTCTCCTCCACACTCGCCGCCGCGGGGGCAAACCGCCAGTCATCATCGTCCCAAAAAACGTCACAGACCTCGTTCGCGAACTGGGCTTCTCCGAAGTTCGCTCCCTCGACTGGTGGCAATCCACAAACATCGCTGGAATCGACATCACCGCCACGCCGGCACAGCACTGGGGCGCGCGCGTCCTCACCGACACCCATCGCGGCTTCGGCGGATACGTCCTCCGCAACAGCTCCCACTCCGTCTATCACGCCGGAGACACCGGCTACTTCCCCGGCCTGACCGAAATCGGCCAGCGCCTCTCACCGCAAATTGCGCTATTGCCCATCGGAGCCTACCGTCCCGCCGGAGTTCCCAGCGTCCACATGACCCCCGAAGACGCCGTGCGGGCCTTTCTCGATCTCCGCGCCCAGCGCCTCATCCCCATGCACTACGGGACCTTCTCTCTCACCGACGAGCCCATCGACGAGCCGCTCCAGCGATTCACCGCAGCAGCAAAGCAGGCCGGAATCATGAGCGACGTCGACACACTCCACGAAGGCGAAACCAGAATCTATCCTTCAAGATGCACAGAGGATGTCGGCAAATCGCCAGAAGCAAATCCGCAGGGTGATATCGTTCCCATCACCCATTCCAATCCTGTATAGTCAGCAATGGCATTTGAATCCCTTCATGAAAAATCATCCTTATTCAATCGGAGTAGACCTCGGCGGTACAAACCTCCGCATCGCAGCCTATACACACTGCGACGGACTTCTTGAAACCATCCTGCTGCCCACCCGCCTCGCCGACGGACGCGACGCCGTCGTCGAGGATATGTGCACCGCGATCAAAACCCTCGGAAGCCGCTACTCAGCGGCGCACGAACTCGCCGGAATCGGCATAGGAACCCCCGGCCCGCTGGAGCTTCCCGCTGGAGTCCTGCACAATCCACCCAACCTCAACGGATGGGACGGCTTCGACCTCCGCACCGCCGTCGAATCACGCCTCAACCGGCCCGTCATTCTTGAGAGCGATGCCAACGCCGCCGCCCTCGCGGAATCCGCCCTCGGCCTCGGGCGAACCATGCATATCGATTCCCTTTGCATGCTCACCCTCGGCACAGGAGTCGGCAACGGCATCATCCTCAACGGCAAAGTGTGGCACGGCGCAGCCGGAATGGCCGGAGAGGCCGGACACGCCACCATCTATCCCGATGGCCCCGCCTGCCCCTGTGGCAGCAACGGCTGCCTGGAGTTGTACGCCTCCGCCACAGCCGTAGTGCGGGCCGCCCATCAGCGCATCGCGGCCGGCACCGCACCCAACCTCAACGGCAATGACTGGACCGCGCAATCCCTCGCCAAAGCCGCCGACCAGGGTAATCCCAACGCAAAGCAAATCTTCACCGACGCCGGACGCGCCCTCGGCATCGGGCTAGCCGCGTTAGTCAACACCCTCAACCTGCCCCTCTACGTCGTCGGCGGAGGACTCGCGCAGGCCTGGCACCTGATGAAGCACGTCGTCTTTGAGGAGCTTCATCACCGCAGCTACGTCTACCACTTCACAGCTCCCGGCAGCCCCATCGCCACCCGCAACCCCGCAGGCACAACCCACGTGTTGCCCGCCGAGCTCGGCCCCGACGCAGGTCTGCTCGGAGCATGTATTCTTCCCTTTGCGGCAGACAGGCCCGACTGATCCGCGTCACCGTGCACTCCCGGCTCATTTCGATTACGAAGGATGCTCGCGCATGCGCTTGAACTATTACCTGGCGAAGGGAACGCTTGTAGGCGCGCTCGGCGGCCTGCTCTTCGGTTTCGATACCGCCGTCATCTCCGGCACCACCCAGCAACTTACGAGCGTCTTCCATCTCTCCGCCTTCAGGCTCGGCCTCACCGTCTCCATCGCCGTCCTCGGGGCCGTCCTCGGAGCCATCTCCTCGGGTCAGCTCGGCCAGAAGATCGGCCCGCGCCAGGCTCTCCGCATCATGGCGCTGCTCTATCTCATTTCGTCGCTCGGCTGCGCCTTTGCCTGGAGCTGGCCCTTGCTGGTCGCCTTCCGTCTCCTCGGTGGTCTAGGCATCGGAGGCTCTTCCGTTCTCGGCCCCGTCTACATCGCGGAACTGGCTCCCGCCAAATGGCGCGGACGCCTCGTCGGCCTCTTTCAGATCAACATCGTCCTCGGTATCCTCATCGCCTACGCCTCCAACTACATCATCGCCAGCTTCAACCTCGGCGCGATGGAGTGGCGCTGGCAGCTCGGCATTGCATCTCTGCCCGCGCTGCTGTTTCTCGTGCTGCTCTTTGCGATTCCCCACAGCGGACGCTGGCTGGTCACGCAAAGCCGCATCGACGAGGCGCGCGAGGTCTTGCGCATGATGGGTTCGCCCAACACCGAGGAGGAACTAAAGGAGATTGTCGCCTCCATCCATCTCGAACGCTCCAGCCGCAACGAACCGCTCTTCCAGAAGAAGTACCGCCTGCCCATCTTCCTCGCTGTCACCATCGGACTCTTCAATCAGCTCTCCGGCATTAACGCAATCCTTTATTACCTGCCATCCATCTTCAATTACGCAGGCTTCAGCAAACTCTCCGGAGACAGGCAGGCCGTGCTCGTCGGCGCCATGAACTTCGTCGCTACCCTGCTGGCCATGTCGGTGATCGACAAACTCGGCCGCAAAACTCTTCTGCTCATCGGCTCCGTCGGAACCGCCGCCGCATTAGCGGGCGTCGCCGAAATCTTCCACGCGCAGAGCGGCCAGTCCATGCTGCTATGGCTCCTCCTCGGCTTCATCTTCTTCTTCTCCATCTCTCAGGGAGCAGTCATCTGGGTGTACCTCAGCGAAGTCTTCCCCACCAAGGTCCGCTCCAAAGGGCAAAGCCTGGGCAGTTCCTCGCACTGGATCATGAACGCCCTGCTTTCGCTCACCTTCCCATGGGTTGCGGCGCGGTCCACCGCCGCGCCATTCGTCTTCTTCGCATCCATGATGGCCCTGCAGTTTTTCGTCGTCCTCTTCATTTACCCCGAGACAAAGGGAATCACCCTCGAGCAGATGCAGTACACGCTGGGAATCGAATAAAGATCCTTCCAGTGGAATTTTTCAAAGCATGGTTGCCCCAGGCAGCCATGCTGATTCATTCCAAAATGATTCCGTCAAAATATTCTTGGGATACCCGTTCGGCTAATTCACTATATGTAGAGATGGATTCCGAGCTTTGGAACCCGCACAAGCATTCTGCCGCAAACCATTTTCGGGTCACGCTATCGCTTCAGGTTTCAAACTGACGGGAAGAACAAGCTGAACGGTCGTACCCTTGAGTTCCTCGCTGGATACGGTAAGATCGGCGCGATGTATCTCGGCAATCCATTTCGCGATGGACAGCCCTAACCCGCTGCCTTCAATCTGGCTGCGTGATGGATCGGCGCGGTAAAAACGGTCAAAAATGTGCGGCAAGTCAGTCTGTGCGATTCCGGCGCCGCTGTCTCGTACCTCAACGGTGGCCTTCTCCGAAGTCGCACGTAGCGCGACATCGATGTGGCCGGGAGACGGTGTGTATTTAAGGGCGTTGTCGAGAAGAATCCACACCAGCCTGCGCAGCATGGAGAAGTCGCCGAGCACTCTGATCCTGTCGCTGCCATCTACAGTCGCCGACAGGCGCAGGGAACGCTCCGTGGCCAGGGGACGCGCCATATCGCAAGCCTCTTCCACAACGGCGGTCAAATCCAGCGGCCTGAGAATTGCTTCCCCGGATTCTGCGTCGGCCCGCGCCAGGGTGAGCATATCTTCCAGCAGCACTGCGGCTATGGCGGTCTCATCGACAATATCCACAAATGCCTGACGGCTCGCGGAGTCGGCTTTGGGATTGCGCTCCGCGACTTCTGCGACGGTGCGAATAAACGACAGCGGGCCGCGCAGCTCGTGAGAAGCGTCGGCAGTGAATTGCTTGATCTGCTTGACTGCACACTCCAGACGCTCCAACATCGCATTGCAGGTTTCGGCAAGGCGATCCAACTCATCGCCGGTCCTGGACACAGGCAAACGCTCAGAGAGATTGCGAATGCTGATCGAGCGCGCCGTGGCGGCGATACTGCCCACCGGTTTGAGCGCCCTGCGGCTAAGCCAGTAGCCGCCTGCACAAGAGACAAGCAACAAGATCGGTGCGGATGCAATCAGGCAGTCCTGGAAGCGTTTAAGAAACAGCAGGTTTCCCGCCTCTGGCGCGGCGGCCAGCAGGTAAACAGGATTTCCATCGAGGGAAAACGGCCGCACCAGCACCCAATAGGGACGATCGTTCTCGTGCACTTCGACGAAGGTCTCTTTGCTGCGTCTCCAGTCAGTGGGCCATGGAAAGGAGTTGGCAGTTGCCGACGGCCAGGGATAAACCCTTGCCCCATCCGGCCGAACGATTTCGATCAGGCCTCTTCCGGTAGCATGCGCGAACTCCTTAAAATCCAGAAATTGCTGGGCAGGCGGTTCTTTGTGTGTATTCTCGAGCAAGACCTCCAATCGGTCGATGCGCCGGCTGAGGGTGAGGTTCCGTTCCTCTGTGAGACTGCCCTTCAGGTTAAGCCACATGGTGGCACTGAAAAGGAGCCATCCGGCAATGAAGATGCCGCCAAACCAGAAGGTCAGGCGAAGCGAGATAGAAGTCCGGCCCGTCAGCATGCTTCACTCCGCAGTGAGTATCCAACGCCACGCACAGTGTGCAGAAGTTCTGACTCGCCAGCATGCGTGATCTTTGACCGCAGTGCGCGGATGAAGACGTAGAGGCTATCGAAGCTCACATCCGCATCAATGCTCCAGCCCTCTTCGATCAGTATTGAATGCGGCACTACGGATCTGGCGCGCCGCATGAGGACACCGAGCAGTGCGCACTCAGTGCGCGTGAGCAGAGTAACGCGAGTGCCTCGCTGCAGCTCAAACTGATGAGGGCGCAGAATCAGGTCTTGAAACTGCAGCTCCTGCGTGGGGCGAACCGAAATTCTGCGGGCCGCGGCGCGCACCTTGGCCAGCAGCACATCGAGCGCAAAAGGCTTTGTCAGGTAGTCATCAGCTCCGGCGTCGAGGCCATGAACGACGTCACGCATGGAATCGCGGGCGGAGACGATGATCGTGTGAGTCTCATGCCGGTCTTCGCGAAGCTTTCGAATCACTGTCAAGCCGTCGATGCGCGGCAACATGACATCCACAAGCATCACGTCGTAGGGCGCGACCCTACCCAGGCGAAGCGCCTCTTCCCCATCGTAGGCGAGCGTCACCTGGAAGCCTTCGCCCTCAAGCGCACGTCCCAGGTGCCCGGCAAGGCTGTGTTTGTCTTCGACAACCAAAATGCGCATGACCTGGACCTTGCTGAGAAGCGTAGTGAGAGATTGTGAATTCTTAATAAAATGCTTCGCCCTTGTGGGTTTCCTCAGATTCGCCTTAGACTCGCACGCCATACTTCTCCAGGTCGCATCCGCCTTTCGCATGTGGGTATTTGCCGGAAGGGTGTATGGCATCGCCATCTTTGGCAAGCGTAAGTCACTGGCGAGGCGGTCGATTTTGCGGAGCCCGAAATAGTTCTTTTACCTGGCGATAGTGATTCACTCTGGAGGTTCACAATGCTTCATTTCCTCGGCTGGCGCAATCGAGCTGCAGTCGTCGTTCTCGTTCTGTGCACGCACGTCTTGCTTTACGGGCAGAGTCAAAGCCAAAAGGCGTCTCTGACTGGCCACGTGACCGATGTCTCTCAGGCCGTGATCCGGGCTGCGCGCGTGGTGATTACTCCCGGCAACATTGTCACCACGACCAATGATTCAGGGACCTTTGCCGTGATCGGCCTCGCCCCCGGAACCTATGCCATCACCATCACTTCGAGGGGTTTCAGACCGCTGACGGAGAGTGTCTCTGTGTCGGCGGGACAATCGCAGGCAGTCACTGCGGTCCTGCAGGTGGGCTCCGCCAATCAGCGGGTGATCGTCACGGCGCGAACCGGACCCGAGCAGACCATGGTCCAGGCCATTAACGAGGAGATTACCTCGGCGAACATCTTGAATGTTATGCCCAGCACCGAAATCGTGGCGCTGCCCAACGCCAATATTGCCGACGCCGTCGGCCGCCTGCCCGGCGTAACCCTGCAGCGCGATGAAGGCGAGGGCGTATACGTTCAGGTGCGTGGACTCGATCCGCGGCTTACCAACGTTACCATCGACGGCGTGACCGTTCCCGCCCCCGAGGTCGCCATCAGCCAGGTCGACCTGGCGACCATTCCCGCCAACATGGTGCAGTCCATCGAGCTGAACAAGACGCTTTCCGCCAACCAGGACGCGGACGGCATCGGCGGCTCCGTGAATCTGGTGACCAAAACAGCGGGAGTTCAACCCTATTTCAGCGCGGAAACAACTATGGGTTACACGCCGATCCAGAATACCCGCTACATCGGCAAGCTGGACTCGACCGCCGGCATGCGCTTCGGCACGGCACAGCGGTGGGGCCTGATCGGTGGAGTGGAGGCCGATTATAACGGACGCGGCATCGACGATCTCGAGCCCAGCCCGGATATTAACCCGAACGGCTCAACCGCTCCCTATTACGACAACTTGACCGAGCGCGTGTATCGCTACAACCGGCAGCGCTGGGGCACCACCAGTACCCTCGATTACAAGGTTAGCGAACACTCCAGCATCGCGCTGCACTTCATGCTTTCCAATTTCCAGGACTGGGGCGAGAAGTGGTATTACGAAATCGGCCCTAAGTCTAAGTTCTATGAGGCTTGGCGCAAGCCGGATCTCGCGATCGGCACCCTCAATCTCGATGGCAATCACGTTTTCAAAAACTCTTGGTTTCACTGGGGTTCAGCCGTCTCCCGTTCCCGCGATATCAACGCCGGTGGCGACCCGCGAGCGGAGTGGAACCCTGTGTCTTCGCTGGAGAGCTACAACAAGGCCAACTGCAATTACATCGGAACCCCGACCAGTATCTACCGGCCCATGTGGTCACCCGGGTGCCAGTTCCCCAATCCCAATCCCGCGGACAATAATTTCAACCCGGCGAACTATCTCCTCGATACATACCGCACCACCACGGGCCAGGCAGTCGAGCTGAACCTGCAGGAGTGGGCAGGAATGGGGATGAACTACCACCTCGGCTCGCTTTCCTCGACGTTCGAATTCGGAGGCGAATTCCGCAACAGCCACGCCTTTGAGTACGCGTCTACCCCGCAGTATAACTACGTCGGCACGACCGCAAGCCTCGTTCCGTTCCTGATCGGGCTCAACTATCCCGATTATTACAACGGCACCTACCACAACGGCCCCTTCACCGACTGGAACAGGCTGACCGCTTACTTCCAGGCGAATCCGGGAGACTTCCAGCTGGATGTTCCTACCACCCACGTAGGCTCGGATTCCGCGAACTTCGATCTTATCGAGCGCATCTCCGCGGGCTACTTGATGAACACGATCAACTGGTCAAGGTTCAGCCTGCAGACGGGCTTTCGTCTCGAGGCGACGCAGGTACGCGCGCTCGGCTATTACGTGAACCCCCAGGCCGGACCGAACGGCGACGGCCTCGACGACAATGGCAAGTGGATTGGAACCACTCCGGAAACTACGACCCAGTCCTATATCGCTCCGTTGCCGAGCGTGCAGGCACGCTGGCAGGTGGCGTCGCTAACAGCAATTCGCGCGGTTTATTCCCGGGGCATCTCGCGTCCCAACCCCTACGACCTGGTGCCCTATATCCTGGACAACGGAGAGGGCAGCATTCCCCGCTACAACATCGGCAACCCCAACGAGCAGCCCACGCATGCCAACAGTTACGACCTCCTGCTTGAGCAGGAGCTGCGCCCCTTCGGCGTAATTCAGGCCGGATACTTCTATAAGCAGCTCATCGACCCCATCGTCTCGGTGTTTCTTCCTTACACGACCCTCAACCCCGATGGTTTCAGCGACCTCGCGCAGCAGAATGTCAACGCCAACAACGCCAGCGTGTATGGCTTGGAATTTTCCTGGAGGCAGAGGCTGACGAATTTGCCCGGCGCCCTGAGCGGTCTAGGCATGATGGCCAACTACTCGTATGCCGACTCGCACACCAACGGCATCACGGGGCGCACAGATTCACCTCCCCTCATCGGCACCGCGCGAAACGCCTTCAATATCGAGCCTTCCTATATCATGGGGCGCTACGCTGTTCACATGGGGATCAGCTATAACGGCGCCAACGCTTATGCGTATCAGTACTTCAATAACCAGTCCGACCCGAGCAACGATACTCCTGGTCCGCCGAATGGCCCGTTCGGCGACAATTACTTCTATCCGCACCTGCAGGTGGACGCTCAGGCCGGGGTTCGCATGTGGCGTGGACTGCAACTACATATCGACGGCATGAACCTCACCAATGAAGTGTTCGGCTTCTACAACGGAAGCCCGCAGTACATGACACAGCGCGAATACTACAAACCAACTTATAGCGCCAGCCTACGCTGGACTTCGGGCGCGGAGCGTTAGTATGAATAGGCCGCCGATCGCCTCTCAGACGGCGGCCCCTTTTTTATTGATGGGTGACTTTTGAACTCTTCGACGCTGGCCCGAATCATTCTGATTTTGATCGTCTGCCTGACATCGCCTAACACTTTGCTGCGAGCCCAGGCTCTGCCCAGCCGAGGCGAACAGCTGAAGTTCGTGGTTTACCTCAGCCGTCATGGCGTGCGCTCTCCTACCGACAAGACATCCCGCTATGACCGTTACTCCGCGCTTCCCTGGCCAACTTGGAACGTACCTCCCGGATATCTCACTCCGCATGGTTACAAGCTCATGTCGCTCTTCGGCGCGTACGACCGTACATGGCTCGCCAGCGAGGACCTGTTCGCGTCTTCAGGCTGCGGAGATGCCGATCGCATCACGATTCTGGCCGACTCTGATCAGCGCACACGGGAATCCGGGAAAGCGTTGGCGGAGGGGATGTTTCCGGGCTGCGGGCTCGAGGTCCACGCTCTACCCGAAGGAAGAAACGATACGCTCTTCCACTCCATGTCCGGGGGAGTAGGGCTCGCAGATCCCGCGCTGGAGGCCGCCGCAATTCGGGGACGCATTGGCGGCAATGTGAACAATCTGACCCAGGCTTACCACTCCCAATTGGCCGTCCTGGATCGCGTGCTTGCCGCTTGCGGGCAGACGTCCGCGGAAGATCACAAGCGGATTTCGATCTTTGATATTCCTGCTCGTCTCGCGGTCGATACCGGCAGACATCGGCTGGAGATGCGCGGTCCGCTGAATACGGCTTCGTCGCTCACCGAGGATCTTCTGCTCGAATATACCGACGGCATGCCCATCGCGCACGTAGGCTGGGGGTGTATCGACGGTGCCTCACTGCGGACCCTGATGCAATTGCACAGCGCGGCCGAGGATCTTAAAGATCGCACGCCGGTCGTGGCACACACGGAAGCGTCGAATCTGCTGGATCAAATTCTCAGGGCACTGGAGCAGCAGGTTACCGGTAAGCCTGTGGCAAGCGCTCCTGGCAAACCAGGGGATCGCATGCTGATTCTGGTAGGACACGACACGAATATTGCTACCGTCTCCGGAACGCTCAACCTCGACTGGATTCTTGACGCACGCCGCAACGATACACCGCCAGGCGGTGCGCTGGTCTTTGAGCTGTGGCGCTCGGCAACCGGCGTCTGGTCGCTTCGCGTTTATTTCACGGCTCAGACACTGGAGCAAATGCGCGACTCACAGGTCCTTACCATGAAGAACCCGCCGGTTCGTGTGCCTGTCTTTGTGCCCGGTTGCAGCACAGCCGATCTCTCGTGCCCCTTCAAAGCCTTTGCCGCTGTCGTTCAGCGCGCAATCGTCCAGCCGTTGCCTGTGTCCCGAACATCGCCGTAAGATGTTCCCCGAAAGAAGACGATGACCTACTCTGGCGCCTGGAGATTGAATCGATTACGGCCCAAAACCGCCCGAGGTGATTCGCCGCATTAGAAAGGGCCAAAGTCACCTTTCGCGGCAATCATGATCATGCCGGGGAGTGCAACGAGGATCCGCAGTGCTCTCTTCCATTCAAGCAATGCCCCGCTGAATCGCGTGAACCCTGTCGAGATGGCGATGGTTCTGTCGACGTTCCTGACGCTCCGGCCTATTTGTTTCCGAACGTCCAGCCGAGCCCCGAACTGGCTCCATAGTTACTGCCCGGAAACTGCGGTGGTGGCTCGTTGTCCCAGTTTCCGTAGAAAGAGAGATTCCAGGTGAAATTGCCGAAGAACTTCACGTAATAGGTCATGTTGGTGTCGGTGTAAATGCGCCCGGGCTCGGAAAGCGCAGGAAATGCACTCGCGGAGACCGTCAGATTGGTCTTATTGAATTTGAAGAACTCCGCCTCCGCAGCAACGAGAGCAGCGGCCGTGTTTTGTAATTCTTGATTGGCTCCGGATTGGGAGTACCGCGTGTTCTGCCAGGCCAGGCCGCCGACCAGTGCAATCATCGACCGGTTGGTGTTCTTTAGAAAGCGCCCGATGCCGCCACCGACGTTAGATTGGAGCTCGATACCCTGCTCCGAGCTTTGCAGAAAGTCGCCCACTCCGGTGTAAAACCAGTTGTCCCAGCGCAGAAGGTGGCGGACGTAGAAGGCTCCGTCGTTGCGGGTGGAAGTCGCAGCTCCAGTGCTTCCTGAAAGAGTAGAGTCGAATGACGCGCCGGCGCCCCACCGCTCACGGGGATATTGAATTTGCGTTCCAAACGTGTATTGCGTCGACTGATTACCCTTGGAGTAGATCAAACCCGAGTTGATACTGCCGTTGAATCGCTGCCAGAAGCGGTTCGAGGTCTGGTTGAGGGTCACGATCTTCTGCTGTTCCAGCTCTACGCTTTTTTCGGCGTTCTCCGCTATCTTGATCCTTACTGGCCGGGCTCCTCCAGTCTCCGGTGTGGAAAGCGTTCCGGTGTAAACAGAACCGTCCTCTGTTTTCACCACGAACAACTGCTTGCTTTCCACGCGACGCACTTTCGACCAATCAACTGAGGTTGTGCCATCTACGTAATCCAGGCTGACATAGAGCACGCCCGCGTCCAGTGCTTTGATCGCGCAGGTCAGATGATCGCCGTTGTTCATGATGAGTACATCGGTCTTGTCGCGCGCAAAGAGAGGCGTAGCAACAAGAAGGACGCAGGAGGCAATTACAACTGGGATCTTCATAGCGGGCCCGCCTTAGTACATCTTTTGTCAGAAGCCTGGAGCTGAATCCTGAACTTTTAGCATTTGTCGTCATCCATGCTCTCGGCACGCATGGGTTCGTCCACAAAGAAGAGCGCGGAGGACAGTCGCGATCTGGGCGTTCACACACAGGATGCGGGCCCCGCTATGACGGACTCCCTACCTACCGCGAAAGACCGCGCTGACATGATAGGTCTCTGCTCCGAAGGTCGCGAGTCAGAAAGCTTCCCCAACTCCCAGACCGAACGTGTGGCCATCAGTTCCCCTGGCGATGTCGGCACGAAGATTTACATGGTACTTCTTGCTTAATAGGAACCTCAGGCCGCCGCCGCCGCTGGGCAGGAATTGGCTCTTGAGCAGCACTTGATCTCCTCCGGGGATTACACCGCCGATGCCGCCGAATCCCACCAGGCCGAGCCTCATCGGCAATTCCAGGCGATACTCCAACTGGGTTGCGAGCATGTAGCGCGTGAAATACTTTCCTGCTGTATATCCCCGCAATTCATTGTTCGTTCCATAGATGCAGTTCCCGTAGAACGGTGGCGACCCACCGACTGCGCAGAAATAGGCGTTATAGGCGAGAATCTGCTTCTTGGTCAAGCTCGCATAATAGTCGAACGAAGTCTTGTAAGACTGGAAGGTGTACTTGCCGCCTAACGCCTGGGAAAAGAAGTCGGGTGAAAAAGTGAAAAATGTTCCCTGCGTTGGATAGAAGCGGTTGACGCTGGTATCCCGCGTCACTGTGGCGCCGAGGGACACTAGAGTCGTCCGCAGTCCTACGTCTGGCGGGATCGGCACGCTGCTTTCGGAGTTCGGCTTCAGCGTAATAAGCGAGTCTCCGGCAATAAATCGAGGGCCGACAAAAAACTTCCACCCCACTCGGCGCAAAAACTCCCCATAGTATGCCTCGCCGGTTTGCACCAGTGGCAACTTCAGGTCGGACGCCGCTCCGGTGCCATAAATGTTGTAGTCAATGTTTCCATGGGCGTAACCGCCGGAGATTCGATACCGATTCTCTTTCATGTAGAGTTGTGCACCGATCGCGAATCCCCGGGTGCCGTTATTTGTTACGAGACCGGCTGCCCCAACCACTGACGGCGGAGAGACCTTGTCTTTCATGCTGAACTGAAAAATGTAACCGGCCACCGGCACAATTCCAGAACCGATCGCGGGGCTCGAGATAGGTAAGGGTGCCACCACGATCGCCCCGCGCTTTGGCTTCTTTTCTTTGGATTTGGTCTTGGGCTTTTCTGGCCCGGTGGACTGCACGGACTGATCGGCCGCCTTCCCCGGAGGTGTGGCTCCCTGCCCCGAATTAGCAGCGGGACGCGCCTGCGTCTGTTTTTCCTGGGCGATTGCGGCCATACTTTGAAAAATGAAAGAGCCGTACACAGCCGCTACGCAGACTGCAATCGAAATCCAACCCGTCGTCTTAAGCCCAGCCCTGCTTGAGAATGGCCGACGCCAATTCCTGACGTCAACTGGATGATCAAGACACCTCGGGCCGACTCGATTTCCGTAGAGCCACGACGAGAACCGTGGACTTCGTATCCGTGACCTCAAGAAACATGATTGCCCGCGGCCGTTCGGCCAAATCCACTGCATTCAAGACTCCCCTGTACAGGTTCGATCGAATGTGGAGATAGAACTCTTCCTCCGACTCCCAGCGATCGAGTGGAGAATTGCGGAATGCCTGAGCCTGGTTTTCTCCACGAACTTGCGTACTTTGATGTCTACGGACACACCCATCAGCTGACTTTGCATTCCTGGGTGGTTGGAACAACGGAGTTGCCGCGTGCCGTCGTCCAGCATCTTACGGACAGCCGGATGAAATTCGCGACCTCGAGCAAGACCCGCCACAGGAGACCCGTCGAGCGCCATCAGCGATTCTTTGCCAGCAAACCGATAGCGCCAGCGCAACAATTTGGACCCTTTGGGAGTGATGAACAGGAAGAGGCCTTCTCGGTCGTAAATCCTGTAGGGCTTGGTGCCGGGCTTCGCCCAACGAATCGCCGTATCGGACAGGTCTTCCTTCCCTCCCAAATGGCTGAGTTAGGTCGATACCCCACTTTTTGGGGTTTCGATACCCCCACAAATATACCCCACTTTGAGAAGGGCTTTCGGGGTAACGTGGCGAACGGTCTCGGACTGCACTTGTGGGCCCGGCGCGAATGCTCATCAGACCTGGGTATCGATCGATACTTTCGTCCAATGGCTTTGCCTTCGCGCGTTCAGGCCTAATTACCGTGGGGAGTGCGGTCTTCTTCGGAGCAACCGAAAGAAGGACGAAAGAGGTGAATTGTGGCAAGCGGAATCGGAGTCGCAACCATGAGAGCCGCCCAGGTGGCCGCTGCAGGAGCAGATCTAACAATTGTTGAGCTGGAGATTCCCAATCCAGGTCCGCGAGAGGTGCGCATCAAGGTTCATGCGTGTGGAGTGTGCTACAGTGACTCGATCATCATCGAAGGTCGCAGGCCGGGAATCGCCTATCCCCGCGTCCCAGGCCACGAGGTGGCCGGTGTCATCGATGCTCTCGGATCTGGAGTAGCTGAATGGGAATTGGGGCAGCGTGTTGGCGTCGGCTGGCATGGCGGCCATGACGGTACTTGTCCCGAGTGCCAGCGCGGAGATTTTCAACTCTGCCGTAGAGAACAGAATCCCGGTCTCTCTTATGACGGTGCCTATTCGGAGTACATGCTGGCTCCGGTCGAAGCCTTGGTTCCGATTCCAGACACCCTCAGCGATGCCGATGCGGCACCGTTGCTATGCGCTGGGAGCAACACTTTTAATGCCCTGCGGTATTCGGGCGCACTGCCGGGCGACCTGGTCGCGGTGCAAGGGATCGGAGGACTTGGCCACCTCGGAATCCAGTTTGCTAACAAACTCGGCTACAAGGTGGCTGCAATCGGGCGCGGCTCGAAGATCGAATCGCTGGCAATCAAGCTCGGCGCCGACTTCTATATTGACAGCAAAGTGAAAGACGCGGCAAAGGAGCTGCAAAGATTAGGCGGCGCAAGAGTCATCCTCGCGACGGCGCCCGACTCCAGGGCAATGACCGAATTGATTGGCGGTTTAGGTTCGAAAGGCAAGCTTCTCCTGATTGGAGTGGCCTCCGGTTCCATCGATTTTGCTCCAACTCAACTCATCCGAGGCGGCAAGACGATTGAAGGATGGGCGGGCGTAACGCCGGCAGATTCGGATGACACACTTCGCTTTGCCCACCTGCGCGGGGTGCGTGCCATGATCGAAACCTATCCCTTGGAAAGGGCTGCCGAGGCATATGCCCGCATGATGAGTGGCAACGCGGAGTTTCGAGTTGTGCTGACAATGGGAATGAAACTGGACTGAAACGACGCTGCGCCATGTTTTCATGGCTGCCCCCCAGGGATTCGAACCCCGATAGGCTGCTCCAGAGGCAGCTGTCCTACCATTGAACGAGGGGGCAACTAAAAGGCGGCAGAGCGCCGCCGGATGCGTTGGTACTCCCTCATCATAAAAGCCTCAACATCAATGGTCAACCACCTGCGTCATAAAAAGCCCGTCGAAAGCAGTGACCCTCCGCATCTCGACGAATCCTGAACAACGTCGCCCTCAATCAATCCATTACCCGGCCAACCGGACGAACCATACGAGTCGGAGTACAGATGGATGCACGAAGCGCGTCTGGCTGGACGCGCAGTCTCTTACTTTTTGCTGAATGATCGCACCAGCGTCACCGTATTCCAGATTCCGTCCGCATTCTGGCGATCGCCCTCGCCCGGCATCTCGCCTTTGCCCTTCTGGATGATGTAGAACAGCTCGCCGTCTGTCATTCCCTTCAACGACGCCGGATCGCGCCAGTCCTTCAGCGGCGTCTTCAGGCTCGCCGCCATGTCTCCTTTGCCGTCGCCGACCTTGCCGTGGCACATCGCGCAGTCGTACCCATACATCTTGCGTGCCAGCGCCATGCCTGCCGCCGTCGGATGTACCGGGTTCGTCTGAGCCGCGATCTCGGGAGGAACAACAAACGGAGCAGGCTTCTGCGGAGGGCTGTTCTGCAAAAGAAATGGTGCGGCTCCCAACAGAGCCAGCACAGGAAAAACCAGTAGAGCACGAAACACGGCAAACTCCTTTGTGGAAAGGAACTAGCTGCCGGGCGCGATTCTACGCTTCGATGCAAGCCAAAGAAAAGGAATAATTTTGTGCCCAACATCACACATGCATAGCCTCTCGCCACAATCCGGAAACTGGCGGACAATAGAACCATGCAGACTTCCGCCTTTATCGACGTTCCCCGCGCGATTGAAGAGATTCGTGCCGGACGCATGATCGTTGTCGTCGACGATGAAGACCGCGAGAACGAAGGCGACCTCACCCTCGCCGCCGAGTTCGTCACGCCCCAGGCCATCAATTTCATGGCCCGCTACGGACGCGGCCTCATCTGCCTCGCCCTCACCGAGGAGCGCGCGGACTACCTCCGCCTCGGTCCCATGACACAGCAAAATTCCTCGCGCTTCGGCACCGCGTTTACTGAGACCATCGAAGCTCGCGAAGGCGTCACCACCGGAATCTCCGCGCACGACCGCGCCCACACCATCAAGGTCGCCATCGATGCCCGCTCCACCTCGCACGACCTCGCCCGGCCCGGCCACGTCTTCCCCCTGCGCGCGCGCCGTGGCGGCGTCCTCGTCCGCGCCGGGCAAACCGAGGCCTCCGTCGATCTCGCCCGCATGGCCGGGCTCATCCCCGCCGGAATTATCTGCGAAATCATGAACGACGACGGAACCATGGCCCGCGTCCCCGATCTGACAAAATTCTCCGCCGAGCACGGCCTCAAAATGCTCACCGTCGCCGAGCTCATCCGCTATCGGCTGCAGAATGAGCGCTACATCTTCCGCGTCGCCGAGAGCCTGCTCCCCACTCCCTACGGCGAATTCCGCGTCATCGCCTACGAAAGCGAAGTCAACGGCGGCGAAAGCCATCTCGCCCTCGTCAAAGGAGACGTCTCCACCAGCGACGACCCCGTCCTCGTCCGCGTCCACTCCCACTGCCTCGCCGGAGACGTCTTCTCGGGCTCCGTCTGCGACTGCCACCACCTCGTCCAGCAATCGCTCCGGCAGATCGCCGAAGCCGGGCGCGGCGCCCTCGTCTACCTCCACAACACCAGTCGCGGATTCGACATTGACCGCACCGTCCAGCCGCACCGCATCCTCTTCCATCGCGAAGCCCGTCCGCACGAAGACGATCGCCATCAGCGCATTCTCCGCCAGGTCGGGCTCGGTGGCCAGATCCTCGCAGATCTCGGCATCCATAAAATCCGCCTGCTCTCCAACACCCCCACCCACGTCCCCGCACTCCAGGGCTTCAACGTCGAGATCGTCGAACAGGTGCCTATTTTGAGCGCTCCGGTGAAAAGCGTGCGTTAGCGAATAAAATGATCGAATCAATGCAATGAGCTCTTGCATGAAGCGCGTATCGCTGAATGTGAACTTCCCTGATGTATGTTTGCCTGGACAGCTCGTTCAAATCCCTGTTTCGCTGAGGCCGCTTGTTCCCTGTTCGCCCTTTCCTCTCTTCCGGTAAGCAATCCCCGCTCGCATGCGGAGAAGTCGCGCTCGATGCCCTCGCCAAAAAGTACGGCACGCCCCTCTATGTTTATTCCGCCGATCACATCCGTTACCGCCTCGGCCTCTTTACCCAGGCCTTCGCAGGACAGGAGCACCTGGTCTGCTACGCCGTAAAGGCCAACTCCGCACTCGCCGTCCTCAAACTCTTCGACCGTGCTGGCGCAGGCTTCGACATCGTCTCCGGAGGTGAGCTGGAACGCATCCTCGCCGTCAACAAAGCCGCCACAGCCCGCGTCGTCTTCTCCGGAGTCGGCAAGACCGCGCCCGAGATCGACCTCGCCCTGCGCTCCGGCATCCTGCTCTTTAACGTCGAGAGCGATGGCGAACTCGACCTGCTCGCCGAGCGCGCAGCAAAACTAAAGAAGCTCGCCCGCATCGCCCTGCGCGTCAACCCCGACGTCTTCGCCGAGACGCACCCTTACATCTCCACAGGCCTGCGCGAACACAAATTCGGAATTGACATCAACCGTGCTCGCGCCGTCTACCGCAACGCCGCAAAGAGCAAGTCGATTGAGCCCGTCGGGGTCAGCGTCCACATCGGCTCGCAGATTCGCACCGCCGATCCCTTCGGAGCCGCCACTACCCGCGTCGCCGCACTCATCCAGCAGCTCCGCGCCGACGGCCTGCCCATCCGCTTGCTCGACGCCGGAGGCGGCCTCGGTATCGAGTACCACCTCGATCTTCCCTTTCACCCCGAAGAAAAAATCCAGCAATATGCTGTTGCGCTCAAGAAAGCGGTAAGCTCGCTCGACAACATCCAGCTTCTCCTTGAACCCGGACGTTTCCTCGTCGCTCAGGCTGGAGCGCTTCTCGCCCGCGTGCTCTACGTTAAGAAAAACGGCACGAAACACTTCGTCATCCTCGACGCCGCCATGAACGACCTCATTCGCCCCGCGCTCTACCAGGCGCATCACGAAATCGTTCCTGTCGCTCCGCGCAAAGGCGCGCGCAAAATCACCGCCGACATCGTCGGCCCAGTCTGCGAAACCGGAGACTTCTTCGCCCGCGATCGCGAGCTCCTCGCCGTGCAGCCCGGCGACCTCGTCGCCATCCTCGACGCCGGAGCCTACGGACAGTCCCTCGCCTCCAACTACAACTCGCGCCCTCGCCCTGCCGAAGTCCTCGTAGAGAGCAAACGCGCACGCCTCATTCGCCGCCGCGAAACCCTCAGCGACCTGCTCGCCGCAGAGACTCCCTGACGGTCCAGTTGCGAAGCGGGTCGAGCCCTATGTATCGTGGTCAGCGACATGATGCGCACATTCTGCCCTGCTCTCGCTCTTCTCGTCGCCCTTCCCCTCACAGCCCACGCCTCCAATCCACTCGTGATCAAAACCGACCACGGAAAGGTCCGCGGAGCCTTCACCACCGACAATCAGGTCCGCGCCTTCAAGGGCATCCCCTATGCCGCGCCGCCCGTCGGCGATCTTCGCTGGCAACCTCCGCAGCCCGCAGCCAAATGGAAGGGCGTCCGCGATGCCACCGAGTTCGGCCATCGCTGCATGCAACCCTCCGTCTATAAAGACATGATCTTCCACGATCCCGGTCCCAGCGAAGACTGCCTCACCCTCAACGTCTGGACACCCGCCAACGCCAAAAAAGGCAGTCTGCCTGTCATGGTCTGGATCTACGGTGGCGGCTTCTTCGCTGGAGCCACCTCCGAGGCGCGTCAGGACGGCCAATTCCTCGCGCATCGCAATGTCGTCATCGTTTCCATGAACTATCGCCTCGGCATCTTCGGCTTTTTCGTTCACCCTGAGTTGGCCGCCGAGTCGCCCCATCACGCCTCCGGCAACTACGGCCTCATGGATCAGGGAGCCGCGCTCGCCTGGGTGCAGAAAAACATCGCCAACTTCGGCGGCGATCCAAAGAACGTTACCATCTTCGGCGAATCCGCCGGTTCCTTTTCCGTCAGCACTCTCATGGCTTCCCCGATTACGCGCAATCTCTTTCAAAAGGCCATCGGCGAAAGCGGAGGCGCGTTCGAGTCCGGCGGACTGCCCTACGAATCGCGCGAACAGCGCGAGCAGCAAGACGTGAAGTTCGCGCAGTCTGCTTTCGGCACCTCAAAACTCTCTGACCTGCGCGCCCTTCCCGCCGACCTGCTCGTGAAGAAATCCATAGAGAAAAATCCTGGAGTGCGCGTGCATTTCAGCCCTGACGTGGACGGCTGGTTCCTGCCGGAGCCCGTTCCCGACATCTACGCCGCTGGCAAGCAGGCCCATATTCCGCTGCTCGCCGGCTGGAACGCCGATGAGGCACGTGCCGAGGTCATCTACGCCAGGCCTCCGGTCACCGCCGCCAGCTTCACCGCGGAGGCCCAGGAACTCTTCGGCGCGGCCGCGCCCGAGTTCCTCAAGCTCTACCCCGCCAACACCGACGCCGAAGCTGTCCGCTCCGCTGGAGACTTCGCCAGCGACAAGTTCATCATCTACTCCACCTGGCGCTGGCTTGAGGCCCAGGTAAACACCGGAGACGCGCCCGTCTACCGCTATCGCCTCGACCTCGACCCGCCCACCGACAAGTATCACCCGGACCACATCGGAGTCTTCCACTCGGACGACATAGAGTACGTCTTCGGAACCCTCGACTCCCGTCAGGAAGCGCATTGGCGCCCCGAAGATCGCGCGCTCTCCAACGAAATCGGCGAATACTGGACGAACTTCGCCCGCACTGGAAACCCCAACAGCGACGGTCTACCCGACTGGCCCGCCTACAACGCCGCCGACGGATGGCAGGTCATGCACCTCAACGCCGTCTCTCAAGCCAGGCCCGACACCCAGCGCGACCGCTACCTCTTCCTCGATAAGCAATGGGGTAAGTCGGGCACTCCCATCGAGTGACGCGCTTTCGCGCCGGAGCGGGAACACCGATCAGCAGATTTGATCGCAATACAAAATAATTCGCTGCGGATCCTATGAGTGCGCCGCGCAGCTTGGCCGCTACCCTTCACACTTCATTGCAGGGAGACGTCACCAGCCACTCGGCGCTTCCGCCGTGCGGAATCGATGACTACGCGACCGTGCCGGATCTAGCGCTTCTTCTTGGCAGGCTTCGTCGCTTTTTTAGCCACAGAGTTCTTCACCTGCTTCGCGGCAGGCTTCTTCACCGGCTTGGCAGCAGCTTTTTTCACCGCCTTGGGAGCGGGCTTGGCCACCTTCTTCGCCGCTTTCACCGGAGCCTTCTGAACGGCCTTCTTCGCCACAGTCTTCACCGGCTTCTTAACCGGAACAGCCTTCTTTGCAGGAGCAGTCTTCTTCGCCGCAAACGGTTCAGCCGTCTTGGTCGGAGCTGTCTTCGCAGCCGCTTTCACAGGGGTAGCAGCCGTCTTTACCGCGGCCTTCACGAGAGCAACCGGCTTCTCTGGCGCGGCCTTGACCGTCTTACCCATGGCCTCGGTCTTCGCCGTCTTTACCGCGACCGCTTTCTTCGCAGGAGCCAGCTTGATCGACGCTTCGTCTTCCTCATCGTCGTCGTGCTCATGCTCTTCATCATGGTCGTGGTCAGGATCATCGTCGTGATCGCGACCCTCATGCTCGTCGTGATCTTCTTCCTCGACACGCGCGGCCTTCTTCGGCCGCGTGCGACGAATGTTCACCGGGGGCGGCGGAGCCGGAGGCGAATGCGGCTCAAGGAAGGCGCGCATCTCTTCTTCCGTCGTCAGTTTGCCGTCCATCAGCGCAAAGAAGATCTCCTGCACCAGCACGTCATAGCCTGGCAGATCCGGCGTAATCCGCATCTCCAGCATCAATGTCGTCGGAATCTTCTGCCGCGCCTCCGGCCACACATTCGCAAAGCTCTTGAACTTCGCCTGCACCGGCGCATTCTTGCTTGTATACGCCAGCCACAGAACCGCCTCTGGGTCATAGCTGGTCAGCAGTTTCCATGTTGCCGAGGGAGCGGCGTTTTTCCTGTCCAGCAACTCTTTCTGGAACTCCTTTGCCGCGTGTTCCAGCTTCTCCCAATGCTTCACAAAGCCATGCTGCGGAAACAGGCGCTTCAATGCTGAGCGATCCTTCGGCTGTAGCTTCACCGTCAGCAATTCCATCTGCGCCGCCGACAGGTCCGGATGAATCCCCTGAATCAGCAGTTGCAGCAGCGTCTGGTGCAGAGCCTCCAGCCCGCGTGTATCTGCCTTCGCGCTCGTCCACGCCGGAAAAATCTGCTTCAGCCAACCCTCGGCCTCCAGAGCCTTCAATGCCTTGAGTGCATCCTCTTCATGCACAATCTCTTCCAGCTCATACCCCTTCAGGTACGCCGAAATCGATCCGATCACGCCCTCGTCCTTCGCATTGTCGTAACGCGATTTGGTGCGCTCGTCCATCTCCCATCCCGTGCGCGCCTGCAGCCGAACCGCCCGCAGCATCCGCGACGGGTCCTCAAGAAAGCCGTAAGGGCTCACCAGCCGCAGCGTCCGGCTCTCCAGATCGGCAATGCCGTTCAAAGGGTCCAGCAGCAGCCCATAGGAGCCGTCATTCAGCGAAATCGCCATCGCGTTGGCCGTAAAGTCCCGCCTCCGCAGGTCTTCCAGAATCGGAGCCCAGTGGTAAACCGGCTTGCCCGGCTTGGGGAACTCCTCCCGCCGTGCGCTCGAAATCTCGATCCGCACACCCTTGTGCCAGAAAAACAGGGTTCGTGAGGGTTCATGCTCGCCCCACAGTTCAGCACCCGCCTTTTCCATTGATTTCTTCAGCTTGAGAGCATTTCCCTGAACCGAAAAATCAAGATCGCGTACCGGAAACCCGGTCGTCAGGTCGCGCACCGCTCCGCCGGCTAAGAACACCGTCATTCCATGTTCGCGGGCAATGTCGCGAACCTTTTCAAGGACAGTTCTTTGGTTGAGGGAGAGTCGGTTTTCTAGGAGATACGCGTAATCGGCCATGCCTTCGCAATCGGTGATGGGAATTTTTCGCGCTCCTCCGACTTGGCCCGCTAAGTTGTAATTTAACAATAGCTTACAGTCGCGTTGGAGCGCCCACAAAGCTCCAATGTAACACAATGATTATATTCTGACTACGGCGCTTGCACTATTTTCGATGCGATTCCCTCCTCCGCCGTGCAACAATCCTGAATTGGCAGAAGAAGTTGCCTGCAACCAGCCCCATGGCCATCAGCCGCAAAAAAGCGATCGCCCGCAAGCTGACTCTAGGCCCGTCAGCCCTGAACCTGCCTGTCCAGAACTGGGTCGCCGGATACCTGCCCGCCGGCGGTTTCCTGCGCAGCGGAGCGGTCGAACTACTCGCCCTCGACGGCAAAACCCTCCAGATCCCTGCCTCCAGCCTCAAATGGATCTGTTTTGTACGCGACTTCAACTCCGGCGAACCCGCCAACCCCGAACGCCTCCTGCGCAAGACCCTCACCGGACGTCCGCGTACCGAGGGCCTGCTCATGCGCCTTCACCTGGCGGACGGCGACCTCATCGAGGGCCTGGCAGCCAACGATCTCAGCCTCGTCTCCGGCGAAGGCCTCTTTCTCACCCCACCCGACATCCGTTCCAATACCCAGCGCCTCTGGATTCCCGCCACAGCCATCGCCAAACTGGAGGTCCTGGCCGTCATCGGCGCAGCAAAACGCAGGCCGCCCCAGCGGCCCGATCAGGAAACCCTGTTCAAAGAATGAATTGAGGTGGAAGCTCAACGGCCAGAGGAAAAGAGCAATCCCGGAACGGCTCTGGCGCAGGAGCCGGGACGCAGCAAAAAAACCCGCGCAAAAACAAAGTGCCCGGATTCCCATTTAAGGAAATCCGGGCACTAGAGCAGCCCTCCCCCAGAACTGCCCACGGTGTCAAAGTATTGTTTTTTCAGGTGCATGGCAAGGAATCTTAGGTAATTTTGTGGTTACTGGCAAAAGTGATTACCGGGGTGCTCTTTAGTACTCAGCCATATGCGCCGCCTTCGTTTCCAGGCCGCACCTTAGAACCTCGATCGGGTCGCCGTCCCGCAAAATCTCCTGTACGCGCTCCTCCGCTCTCTGCGCACCTTTCGCCGACTCAGCCAGCACCAGCACCGCCGGACCAGCCCCGCTCAAAGCCACTCCAAGAACCCCATTCGTGCCGGATAACGGAAGTAACTGCGGCAGCAGTGGGCAAACTTCGCTCCGATACGGCTGGTGCATGCGGTCGCGCATCGCATCCGCAATCAGGTCTCCGCGGCCCGCCGCAAACGCCCCCGTCAGCACTGCAACCCGCTGCAAATTCGCCACGATGTCCGCTCGCGGGTAGCTCTCTGGAAGCACCGCGCGCGATGCAACCGTGGCCAGGGGCCTCTCTGGCAGCACCACCAGCGCTCGCCATGCAGCAGGAGGAGCAAAGGAAACTGCCCTCAACCTCTTCCCATCCCAGCTTCCCGCCACAAATCCGCCCAACCAGCATGCCGCCGCATTGTCGGGATGCCCCTCCAACCGTGCAGCTTCCTCCAGAATCTCATCCCGCGTCCAGCCCAGCCCGCCAAAGTGCGCTGCCAGGGCCACCCCCGCCAACCGCACCGCGGCCGAAGATCCACAGCCCATACCCAGCGGAATCCCGTTCGCAACCTCCAGCGCCAGCGGCATCAACGCGCGCCCGTTCGCATCCAGCGTCTTGCAATACACATCCAGCAGCAGGTTCCGATGGAGCGCACCGCAAACCTCAGGACCACGCCCCGTCGCCCGAATCGAAAACACGTCAGCCGCCCGGGCCTTCACCTCCAGATGCACATCCAGAGCCAGAGCCAGCGTGTCGAACCCCGGCCCCAGGTTTGCCGAAGTCGCCGGCAACCGCAGGTGCAGCCCGCCCGACATCTGCTGCTTGCTCGCAGCAAATTCCATACTCGTTCTCACCTTTCAAATCCACTCAGAGCGTGCGATTGCTCAATCAACAGGAGGCAAACCCGGGACCAACCGGAGCGCCCCTGATCGCTGGGCGCCGAAAGCGCGTGCTTAGACGGCCAGTCTTTCCAAAACCCGCAGCACCGCATCCACATCCGCATCCAGCTCAATCGTGTTGCGCCGCGTAATCTCAATCTCTCCGCCCAGCGGCCCAATCTCTTCCTCGCGCAGCAGCGTTCCGCGATGGTACTCGATCGTATAGTCCGAATCCTTCAGCGTATGCCCCGTCAGCAGCAGCACCACGCTTTCGTGGACCCCGATCTTTCCTGCCGCCAAAAATTTCTTCAGTCCCACCATCGTCACCGCCGACGCGGGCTCGCAGCCAATGCCCTCCGCGCCAATCTCCGCCTTGGCAAGCGCAATCTCCGCCTCGGTCGCCTCTTCCACCCAACCACCCGTCGCGCGAATCACCTTCACCGCCTTCCTCCACGACGCCGGATTTCCAATCCGAATCGCCGATGCCCGCGTATCGGCTTCCACCGGAGTCAGCCTTTCGCCGCCCGACTCCTGCATCGACCGGTACAGCGGATTCGCGCCCTCCGCCTGCACAATTGAGATGCGCGGCACGCGATCCGTAAGTCCCAGTTGCTTCATCTCCAGAAACGCCTTGCCCAGCGCCGACCCGTTCGCAAGGTTTCCGCCCGGCACAATCAAGTGGTCCGGAACCTCCCAGTCCATTTGCTCCGCAATCTCCAGCGCCGGCGTCTTCTGCCCCTCCAGCCGATACGGATTCACCGAGTTCAGCAGATACACCGGAGCCCGCCGCACCACCTCCGTCAGCACTCGCACGCATCCGTCAAAATCCGTCTTCAACTGAATCGTCAGCGCCCCATAATCCAGCGCCTGCGACAGCTTCCCCCACGCAATCTTGCCCTCCGGAATCAGCACCAGGCTCCGCATCCCCGCCCGCGCCGCATACGCCGCCATCGCTGCCGAAGTATTGCCCGTAGAAGCGCAAGCCACCCACGAGAACCCGCGCTCATAAGCTACCGAAAGCGCCGTCGTCATCCCCGTATCTTTGAACGAACCCGTGGGATTCATCCCCTGGTGCTTCGCAAAAATCCGGTCTGCGCCAGTCAAATCCGCTGTCCGCACCAAGTGGTAAAGCGGAGTATTTCCCTCCCGCAGCGACACAATATGCTGCTCGTCGCGCAGAATCGGCAACAGATCGCGAAACCGCCACACGCCGCTCTGGTCCTTCAGCTCTGTCGAGCTGCGGCGCTCCTTCCAAAGCCAGCGCAGCGCGCTCGGATTCGGCAGATTGCGCTTCGCCGCACCCTCCGCCTCCCCGGACGCGTTCTGCCCGCTCCCGTTTTGCCCGGATCCATTTTGCCCAGACCAGGCCGGATACTCGACCTCATAAAGATCGCCGCATTCCGGGCAACGAAAGTTTTCCTTTAGATCCGCCAGCGCAATCAAGCGCGCGCATCCCGTGCAACGTAACCGATGGGATTCCTGCATCATGATGATTCTTCTTAGCGTAACAGGTGCTGGCCACACGGGCATTCTCTCGCCGGAGCAAGCCGAACCACGCTTCGCGCTATTCCTGAATCGCCATTTGCACCAGGACGATCAGTGATTGTCGTGCCCCATCCCGGATGCGTGTTGCTCGCGCAACATCTTGCCTTGATCGCAGCCGGCCGCAAAGCGCATACACTTGAACGAAAATATCGTATAGAATCGATAGATGGCCGCGCTTCTCACTCCACGGCAAGCTGCGCTCCGGCTGGGAATCTCCTATCCCACCATCAAGCAGTGGATCTATCACGGAAAGCTCAAGTCCGCGAAGACCCCCGGCGGCCACTACCGCATTCCCGAGGCCGAGCTCGACCGTTTCCTCCACAAAGCCAAACGCCCCGAAACCCCAAAACGGCAGATGATGCGTTCCGTCAGCGGACGCAACCAGCTTACAGGTCGCATCGTCGAGCTGAGGTACGATGGCCTGCTGGCGCAGGTCAAGCTCTCCATTGGTGGACAGATCATCACCTCCATCATCACCGCCGAGGCCGCGCGCGAAATGCAGCTCGCCGTCGGCCAGACCGCCTCCGCGCTCATCAAATCCACTGAGGTTATGGTGCTCCGTGTCTGAACCGCGTCGAATCCTGTCCCTCCCCGTTCTCTTTGCCGTCCTCTTTGCATTCGCCTTCACCGCCCATGCTCAGCAAACGCTCCGCGTCGCCGCCGCCGCTGATCTGCAACCCGTCTTGCCGCCCATCCTCGCACAGTTCACCGCCCAAACCGGAATCCCAACCCAGGCCTCCTATAAATCCTCCGCAACGCTCGCGACCTCCATCATCAACGGCGCGCCCTTCGACGTCTTCCTCGCCGCCGACCTCAGCTTTCCCCAGCGGGTCGTCGCAGCGGGCCTCGCTAAAGAATCTGCACCCACTCCCTACGCGCGCGGGACATTGGTCCTCTGGACACGCAACGATACGCCATTCCACGCTCTCTCCATGAATTCCCTGCGCGATCCGGCCCTCAAAACGCTCGCCATCGCCAACCCCCAACACGCGCCCTACGGACGCGCCGCCGAAGCCGCGCTCCATCACCTCGGCCTTTACAACACTGTCAAGCCCAAACTGGTCATCGCCGAAAACATCGCGCAGGCGGCGCAATATGCCGACTCCGGCAACGCGCAGATGGGCCTCATCTCGCTCACCGCCGCGCTCACGCCGCAGCTCAAGTCCACAGGCCATTACGTTATCGTCCCGCGTGACGCCTACCCTCCCATCCTGCAAGGCGCAGTCATCCTCAAAAATTCGCTCAATGCCGAAGTTGCGCAACGCTTCCTCAACTTCTTCGCATCTCCCGCCATCGTTCACCAGCTGCAAGCCCGCGGTCTGGCGTCCGCAAAATAAATAAATGGACCTGCAAGCGCTCTCCGTCACGCTGCGCCTTGCCGCGGTCACCACCCTCATCCTGCTCGTCGTCGCCATCCCACTTGCCGCCTGGATCGTCTCCACCCGCTCCCGCCTTCGCGCTCCGGTCGAAGCCATCACCACACTGCCCATCCTGCTGCCGCCAACAGTCCTCGGCTTCTACCTTTTAGTGCTGCTTGGCCCCCGCACTTCCCTCGGCCGCGCCTGGATACACCTCACCGGCCATCCCCTCGCCTTCACCTTCACTGGCCTCGTCGTCGGATCCATCATCTACAGCCTGCCCTTCGCCGTGCAGCCCATCGTCGCCGGATTCTCCTCCATCGACACCACCTTCATCGAACAGGCCCGTCTCCTCGGAGCCTCGCGCCTCCGCGTCCTGCGCAGCGTTCTCCTCCCGCTCTCCACGCGCTCCATCGGGGCCGCGGCCCTGCTCTGCTTTACCCACACCGTGGGCGAATTCGGCGTCGTCCTCATGGTCGGAGGAGACATCCCCGGAGCCACCCGCACCCTCTCCATCGCCATCTACGACCAGGTCCAGGACTTCGCCTACGCCGCGGCCAACCGCACCGCGCTCCTCCTCGTCCTCATCTCCATCACCTCGCTCATCATTCTGTATGCATGGCGCGGAGCCTACTTCGGGGCCCACCATGAATAGTGCTCCTATCCTCCAGGCCGCCATCGAATACCGCCGCGCTGGCTTCACCCTCAACGCCGAATTCACCCTGCGCTCAAGGTGGACCGTCCTCTTCGGAGCCTCCGGCGCAGGCAAAACCACCCTCCTCCGCATCCTCGCGGGGCTCACCCAGCCGTCAACCGGCAACATTCGCCTCGGAGTAACGCAACTCCTCGACACCAGCCGCCGCCAAACCCTCCCACCCGGCCAGCGCAAAATAGGATTCGTCCTGCAGCAGGCAGCGCTCTTCCCGCACCTCACCGCAACAGAAAATATCGGCTTCGGATTAAATCAATGGAAGCGCGCCACCAGGGAAGCGCGTACAGAAGAATTGCTGAACCTCTTTGAAATCGAATCGCTCGCCGGCCGCAAGCCCAGGCAACTCTCCGGCGGAGAACGCCAGCGCGTCGCCCTCGCGCAAGCCCTCGCGCCGCGGCCCGAACTGCTCTTACTCGACGAGCCCTTCAACGCGCTCGACGCTCCAACCCGCGCATCCGTGATTGAGAAGCTCCGCGCAACCGCCGTGCCGGTACTCTTCGTCTCGCACAGCCTCGCCGACGCCTGGCAAATCAACGCCGACGCCATCCTGCTCGAAGACGGACACATCGCCGCGCAAGGCCCCACCCGCACCATCCTCGCCCGGCAGCGCGAACAACTCCTCGCCCAACTCGGCGAATAGATAAGTTTCTATTGCGTTGCGATGTACGCCGGCCACAAAGGAATGGGTGCCTCATCCTTCGCGCGGTCTTTGCGCAAAGGAGTGGCCACGCGCAGCAGTTGTCTGTCCTCAGTGTCCGCCCAAAGCTAAATCAATCAGCGTCTTCTGCTCCAGCTCATGCGCCTTCGCCGATCCCGTCGCCGGACTCGCCGCTGCCGAACGCTTCACGCTCAGCACCGCGCGGTTCTCAGCCAGCCGGCGCAGTCGCGGCATCACAAACGAGTGTGCGCCCATATTCGCCGGCTCTTCCTGCACCCACACAATCTCGTGAGCCTCAGGATGCGCCGCAATCGCCGCCGTCAACTCCGCCTCCGGCCACGGATACATCTGTTCGACAAAGATAATTCCCGTCGTCGTATCGCCGCGCTTCTGCCGCTCCACACGCAGCTCGTGTCCAATCTTGCCCGTGCACACCAGCAGCCGCTGCGCGTTCTGGATCTCCGTCTCCGGCAGAACATTCTGGAAGTGCGGCTTGGAGAAATCTTCAATCGGAGACACCGCATCCGGATGCCGCAGCATGCTCTTCGGTGTAAACACCACCAGTGGCTTGCGCCACTTGCGCAACGCCTGCCGCCGCAACAGATGAAAATACTGCGCCGCCGTCGAAGGTTGGCAGATCTGCATATTGTCCCGCGCCGCCAGTTGCAGATACCGCTCCACGCGCGCGCTCGAGTGCTCCGGCCCCTGCCCTTCGTACCCATGCGGAAGCAGCAGCACCACCCCGCTCAGCAGCCCCCACTTGTCCTCGCCCGACGAGATGAACTGGTCAATCACAATCTGGCCACCGTTCGCAAAGTCCCCGAACTGCGCCTCCCACAGCACCAAAGTCTCCGGAAAATCGCGGCTGTATCCGTACTCAAATCCCAGCACGCCCGCCTCGGAAAGGATCGAGTTGTACACGTCGAACGGAGCCTGCTCCTCCGCCAGATGATTCAGCGGAATCCACCGCTGCTCATTCTCAATATCGATCAGCACCGAGTGACGCTGGTTGAAAGTCCCCCGCTGGCTGTCCTGTCCGCTCAGTCGCACCGGAGTTCCCTTCGTCACCAGCGAAGCAAACGCCACCGCCTCGGCCATTCCATAGTCGAAGCCGCGCTTGCCCTCGCCCATCTCCGCCCGCTGCTCCAGCAGCTTCTTGATCTTCGGATGAATATGGAAGCTCTCCGGAAACGCCGTCAGCCCCTGCGTCAGCGCATGCACCGCCTCGCGCTCCAGCCCCGTCTCCACTTCGTACTCCGGCTTCCAGGGCCCGCCTGAGTAAGCCGACCAATACTCCGGCAACTTCGCCAGCAACGGCTTCGTCTGCATCGTCTTGGCCAGCTTCTGCGCCTCACTGAACTCCGCCTGCAGCCCCTTCACCAGTTCGGTCGTATCCGCACCAATTTTCTTCGCGTAAATCTCATACAGCGGAGCATGATTCTTGATCCGCTCATAGCGCAGCGGCTGCGTCACCGTCGGATCATCCACCTCCGAGTGTCCATGCCGTCGGTAGCCGATCAAATCCACCACCACATCCGTATGGAATGTGTTCCGGTACTCCGCCGCCAGCGCCGCTACCCGCACCACTGCGTCCGCGTCCTCCGCATTCACATGAAAAATCGGAACCGGCAGCCGCTTCGCCAGATCCGAAGAGAACCGCGTCGAGTTCGACTCCTCAGGCCCGGCCGTGAACCCGATCAGATTATTTACAAGGATCTGGATCGTTCCGCCCACAGAATAGCCTTCAATCGAAGCCAGGTTCATCGTCTCCGCCCAGATGCCCTGCCCCGCAAACGCCGCGTCGCCGTGGATCAACACCGGCAGCACGCGATTCACACCGTCCGCGCCATAGCGAACCTGCCGGGCCTTCGCGCGCCCCATCGCCACCGGGTCCACGGCCTCCAAATGGCTCGGATTCGACACCAGGTGCAGCCCGATCGTCTCCCCGTTCCGCGTCGGATAGGTCCCTGTCGCGCCCACGTGATACTTCACATCGCCGCCGCCCAGAATGCTCCGCGGGTTCGCGTCTTCAAATTTCGCAAAGATATCCCTCGGCGATTTTCCGAACGTATTCGCCATCACGTTCAGCCGCCCGCGATGGCTCATTCCCATCACCGATCGCTGCGCGCCATACTCCGCCGCACGATTCAGCAACTCATCCAGGAACGGAATCAGCGCCGTCACGCCCTCCAGCGAAAACCGCTTCGTGCCCAGGTAGCGCGACTGGATCACCTGCTCAAAAATATCCGCCCGCGTCAGTAGCTCCAGAATCCGCTGCTGGCTCGCCTCGTCCACCGCCAGCGCGTCCGTCTCCAGCCGCTCCGCAATCCACGCCCGCCGCTCCGCCGAAGGAAGATGCATGAACTCCGCGCCCACCGTCCCGCAGTAGTACCGCCTCGCCTCCTCCGCATCGGGCCCGGAAAAATCCAGCTCCGTCGTATCCGCAGGCAGCAGATACTGCCCCAGCGGATCAAGCTGCGCCTGCAGGTATCCCCAGCGGCGGAATGCATCAAAGATTTGTTCGCGGGAGTGCGTTGTCGTCGGGGAGGGCTTGGTCGGTCGAGAAGCAGAACTCGTTGTGCTCATATCCTATTCGATGCCTGAGCGCAAAAAATGCGCCCAGATACGAACGGGCGCGCGCTGCACCGTACTGTCCAGTTTACCGCGTTACCGGAAATTTCGCCGCCTGCGCGGCAAGACTCTTCCCATCGCAAACCAAACTGGGAATCAGGAATGGACATGAGCGAAAATCCGCAGGATACCCCACCCTCCAAGCGAAAGCGCACGAAGAGTGGGGGAAATCCCATCTGAATCCGTCAGTCCTTATCCGCGACCGAAGGGAGCGGCCACGCGAAGCCGTTGTCCGTGCGGCCAGCACCGCGTGTGCCTGGACGGCCAGTCCTCAGCGAACGCCGCCACTTGCAATCAGCAGTTCGCCCGTCAGCCAGCCCGAATCACCCGATGCAAGGAACACCGCAATCGGAGCAATATCGTCTGTCTGCCCAATCCGTCCCAGCGGAGCCTGCGCCTCGAGGTTCTTCTGGAAGTCGCTTCCAATAAAGCCCGCCGTGTGCGTGCCCTCCGTCTCCACCATCCCCGGATTGATCGAGTTCACCCGAATCTTCTTCGGCCCCAGTTCCTTGGCCAGCACCCGCGTCACCGCATCCACCGCCCCTTTGGTCGCCGTATACACCGCACTCGTTGGGGGATGAAGCTCCGTCACCGCCGACCCGATGTTGATCACGCTGCCCCCCTCGTCACCAAAGTACTTCGCTGCTTCCTTGGTCGCCAGCAGCAATCCTAGAACGTTGGTGTCGAAGAGCCTGTGAAAGCCGTCCTCAGTAATCTCCTCAAGCGGGGTGAACTGATATATCCCCGCATTGTTCACCAGCACATCCAGCCGTCCAAACGCCTTCTTCGTCTCGTCAAAGATGCGCTTCACATCCGCAGCCTTGGCCACATCACCCTGCACCGCGACCGCCTTGCCGCCTTTGGCCTTGATCTCGGCCACAACCTTCTCCGCGCCCTCTTTGCTCGACGCATAGTTCACCACCACCGCCGCGCCCTCCGCAGCCAGGGACTTCGCAATGCCCGCGCCAATGCCCTTGGAAGCACCTGTAACCACCGCAACCTTGTTCGCCAACTTGCTCATATCTCATCTCCGGTCGAATCGTCATAACCTCGACATTTCGACAACTATCGAATTGATGAACAACCCTTGAGGAAGATTCATCATTTCCTTTGAATGCTTTTCTTTGCGCTTGGACACCTAAATCTGAGCCAGATAATCCCGGTAGGCATCCAGAACGCCGCGCCGAAGCGTCAGCTTGGCGAACTTCCCCTCCCGCGCAATCTCTATCAGCCCCGCCGTCTCCAACTCCTTCATATGGTGAGACAAGGTAGCCGCGCTCACCGGCTGGCATTCCCGCACATCCGCGCACGCCACACACCCGCGCGAACCAATCTGCTTCAATATCTCCACGCGCCGAGGATCAGCCAACGCCTTCGCAATCAGCTGCGCCTGCTTCTTCGTAATCGGCTTGCCCTTTGCGCCCGCCATCAAAATCTCCTTCATCCATGATCGCTCATCGCAGAAAAAGGCCCGACTCAACAAATGAACCGGGCCCACACATGGATTCAAGCAGGTTTCTACGGATGGATCCGGAGCATCACTGCCCCATGCCGCGGAACCACCACCGCATACACCCCATCCGCAGCCGTCACGTCCGTATGAGCCCAAAGATCGCGCAGCTTCGCCTGTGGCCCAAAACCCACCATACTCAGCTTCAGCGAAATCGTCCGCGGAGTATCCGCCCGGTTGAATAACCCCACGGCCTTCGCGCCCCCGCTCAGTGGCTTGGCCCATATCTCCTCCGGACCCTGCGCCCACACGCGGTCGCCTTCCTTGCCCAGCCGGTCCTGATCCACCGCAATCACCTCGCGGTTCATCAGCAGTTCTTTTGTCTCCGGAGTCATCTTGCTCAAGTCATTTCCCGCCAGCAACGGAGCCGCCAGAATCGTCCACAGCGTCATATGCGTCTTGTATTCGTCAAACGTCATGCCGCCGTTGCCGATCTCCAGCATGTCGGGATCGTTCCAGTGTCCCGGCCCCGCAAACTTTCCCAGCCCCGCCTGCATAAATCCAATCTGCGTCATGCGGTTGTAGTTGTCCTGGATGTCGCCCGTAGTGCGCCACAAATTTCCGCCCACCTCCGGACCCCACTTCCACACATCGTTCCATCCGTACTGGCACAGGCTGAACACAATCGGCCGCCCCGTCGCCTCCAACGCCTTGTGCATCTTCTCGTACGCCGCCTTCTGCAGCGCAAACTGCTTCTCCGGATTCCCCGGCGCCTCTTGATCCATAATGTCGCGGAAGCTGCACAGGTCGTACTTCAGATAATCGATACCCCACGAAGCATACGTCCGCGCATCCTGCGCCTCGTGCCCATAGCTGCCCGGATACCCTGCGCACGTCTTCGGCCCCGGCGACGAATAAATCCCCAGCTTCAATCCCTTCGAATGCACATAGTCTGCCAGCGCCTTCATGTCGGGAAACTTGCTGTTCGTTGTAATCTCGCCCTGCGCATTCCGCGGACCCTCCCACGTGTCGTCAATGTTCACGTAGACGTACCCGGCGTCCCGCATCCCGCTCGACACCAGCGCATCCGCCGCCGCCCGCACATCCGCGTCCGTAACCCGCCCCGCAAAGTGGTTCCAGCTGTTCCACCCCATCGGCGGAGTCGCCGCCAACATTGCACGCTGCGCAACCGCAGGAATCGCAATCAACAAAAAAAGAGCAAACAGAGCCGCCTGAAACCGCTTGCATCGCAGCATAGAACCAAACACCTCCACAAAAATCAAAACCGCAGCCAAGTGTACACGACGCCGCGCGATCGATGGAAAGACCAACCGCGTCGGCCCCGGCCGGCGGGAGGGCCGCCGTAGAAGCAAATTTCAGGATGGCGCGGAGCCCGCCCGCCTGAAGAGCTTGCCCGGAGCGAAGCGAAGGGCCAGTCCTACTTCGCCCTGGGATGCGTCCGGTCGTAAACCTCTGCCACCTGCCCCACCGTAAGCTGCGTGTACCGCTGCGTCGTCGAAAGTCGCTCGTGCCCCAACAGCTCCTGAATCGCCCGCAGGTCCGCGCCCTCCTCCAGCATGTGCGTGCCAAACGCATGCCGCAACGTATGCGGATGCACCTCCGCCGCCAGCCCGTGCGCCACCGCGATCCGCTTCACAATCCGCCCCACGCTCCGCGTCGTCAGCCTTCCCACACTGCGCTCCGGCGTCCCCGGCGCACGGTTTTCGCGTGACCAGGTGGTCAGCCGCGCATTCACCAGCAGCGCATCGGCTGATTTCCCCGCCGCCGCCAGCCTCGCCGCGCGCTCCGGCAGGTAGCTGCGCAGAGCCATCGCTGCCGCATCCCCCAGCGGAACATGCCGCTCCTTGCGCCCTTTGCCCCGCACCAGAATCGCCTCATTCGCCCAGTGAAGATCGCCCACGTCCAGACCCACCAGCTCCGCGTTACGAATCCCGCACCCATACAGCAGCTCAAAAATCACGCGATCCCGCTCCGGCCATGCCGCCGTCTCATCCCGCGCCCCATCCACCACGCGATTCATCTGCTCAATCGTTGGCACCCGCGGCAAATGCTTCGGCAATTTAGGAGTAGCCACCAGGCTCGCCGGATTCTGCTCCACGTATCCCCGCCGTGCCAGCCACTTGAACCACGACCGGATCGCCGCCAGCGCCCGCGCCGCCGAAGCCTTCGACAGTCCGCGCCCATACAGTTCGCTCAGGTAAGCTCGAATCTGCTGGTGTTCAATCTTCACCACCGCCGGCCCCACGCCGCGCAGCTTCCCCATATAAGCCGCAAAATTCCGCAGCTCGCGCTCATACGCCCTCAGCGTATGCTCTGAGGCACCGCGCTCATGCCTCATCGCCGCCAAAAACTCCTCTACCCGCGCAATCATCTCCGGCTTCGCGCTCATACGTTCGCCTTTGTCGCTCTGGGATGGTGCGCCCGATGCACCGCCTTCAGCCGGCCCAGCGCCAGATGCGTATACACCTGCGTCGTCGCAATGTCCGCATGTCCCAGCAGAATCTGCACCGTGCGCAAATCCGCGCCGTGCTCCACCATGTGCGTGGCGCAGCTATGCCGCAGCATATGCGGACTCGCCTTCCCATCCGCCGCCTTCACCAGCTGCCAGATCCACTGCCGCGTCAAAGGCCATCCGCGCACCGAAAGAAAAAGACTCCCAGCCGCGCGCCCGCGCTTCTTCGCCAACTGCGGCCTGCCGTTTCGCAGATACTCCTCAATCGCCGCCACCGCCGTGCGCCCCAACGGAACCATCCGCTCCTTGTCACCCTTGCCGCGCACCAGCACGCGCCCCGCATCCAGAGACAGATCCTCTTCATGCAGCCCCGTCACCTCTGACACCCGCAGCCCGCCCGCATACAGCAGCTCCAGAATCGCCCGGTCGCGCAACGCAGTCGCATCTCCGTGTTCTACATCCGCCCGCTCCAGCATCGCCTCCACCTCTGGCTCCGCCAGCGACTTCGGCAGCACCTTCCACGTCGACGGAGACTCCAGATTCACCGTAGGATCGCGCTCAATTCTCTTGTCCAGCAGCAGCCACTTATAGAACCCGCGCAGACACGACAACTTCCGCGCCGCCGACCGGCTCTCCACCCCATGCCGTTTCAAGTGCTCCAGAAAACCCGCCACCTGCGTATGCCGCACCCTCGCCAGCAAAACCCGCTCGCCCTCAAGATATTCGGCAAACTGCAAAAGGTCGCGCTGGTAAGCCTCGCAGCTCAGCGGACGCAGCCCCTTCTCCACGCGCAGATAGGCCACATACTCCCGCAGGATTTGCCATCCGGGCAGCTGCTTCGCGTGGCCGCTCTCGTTGGTCGCGGAGCCGGAAATATTCTGCTTGGAACTCACAATCCAATTATCTGCGCCGCAATTGTGCCGCGAACCGCAAGAAGCATGGCGGGAATCAAGTTCATCAGCATCGAGAGGGTTCTACTCCTCGAACTCAACTCGAAAATCGGGGTTATCGGCATTGAGCACCAGATTCTTAGCCGGTTCGGCAAAGTCGTAACGGACCTTTAACCGAGAACCAGGAATGATCATGTCAGATAGATCGGCAGCGCGTTCATTGTTCTGGCAATGTCCGCTAGCCAGTCCATAATATGTTTCGGCATTTATCTGGAAAGAATAGTCTGCGACTGGTCGATATCCCTTAAAACCCTCGTCAACTATCCTGCTCCTCAGAATCTCTGCATCAGCGACCGGCCATTTGCGTGCTCTTTTAATCTTGACCTCTTTGCGGATAAAGTTCACAAGCCAACGAATCCAAACATCAATAAATAAGCCACCCATGCCGCGAAATTATAGTTACCTTCTGACTTCCACGTCGTGCAAATTGTGCGCCCGTCGCAGACAATGAATATTTAGGAGCAAAGCATTTTGACCACCACCCCCACAGCGCCCCCGCGCTACACCGCATCGGAGTTCGAAGCAGCCGTTCTATCCCACTCCCCCGCCATCGCCGTCTTCGACTGCGACGGCACCCTATGGAGCGGAGACGCCGGCTACGGCTTCATGGTCTGGTCCATCGACCAGGGCCTCGTCTCCCGCAACGCCAGCGACTGGATCGACGCCCAGTACCGCCTCTACCTCACCGGAGACGTCTCCGAGGAACAGATCTGCGGCCAGATGGTCCAGCTCTACGCCGATCTCCACGAAGACGAGATCCGCCACGCCGCCTCCGAATACTTCCGCCAGCACATCGAGCCGCACATCTTTCCCGAGCTGCGCGCCCTCATCGAAAAGTTACAGGCACGCAACACCGACATCTGGGCCGTCAGCTCCACCAACAACTGGGTCATTGAAGAAGGTGTAACCCGCTTCAACATCCCTCTCGACCATGTGCTCGCAGCCCGCGTCCGCGTTCAGGACGGACGCATCACCAGCGATCTCATCGACGTGCCCACCGGCCCGGCGAAAGTCACCGCGCTCCATCGCGTCGGCATCACCAGTCCCGACGCCGTCTTCGGCAACTCCATTCACGACGAGGCCATGCTCGCCATCGCAAAGCACGCCTATCCGGTCAACCCATCTCCGGCGTTGGCCGAAAGTGCCAGCCAGCGCGGCTGGACCGTCTTCTACCCCGAATCCATTCTTGCGGATGCGAAGGCCTGAATGCAGATCATCTCCCTCCAGCCCAGCGTCAGCGTCATCCTCGACCGTCTCGGCTCCCTCGACATGCTCGCCGCCTGCACCAAATATTGCCTCGACGCCGTACCCTCCCTGCGCGAGCGCCACCTTCCCATCGTGCGCGACTCCTGGTCCACCCGGATCGAAGAACTTCTTCCCTTCGCCCCCGGCGCAGCACACCCAACCAACGGCGGCAGCTACATGAATTTTGACCCCTCGCTGCATGCGGAGTTCTCACAATGGCCCCGCGAGCAGCCGGATGGTCGGCCCATCCTCGTCATCGCTTCCGTTCCCTACCGCGTCGAGTCCCTCGCCGCCATCCTCAAGTCCGGACACCCCGTTCTCGCCCTGGCCCCGCACACCCTCACCGACGTCTTCACCGACATCCGCCACATCTCCCACATCATCGATGTCGGGCCCAAAGGCGATGCCGTCATTACCGAGATGCAGGCAGCCATCGAAGCTGTCCACCTGCAGGCAAAAAATATCCCGTCGCGCCCGCTCGTCTATTGCGAAGAGTGGGGCAAACCCCTCATCCACTCCCAGCCCTGGGTCGCGGAACTCATCGAGATCGCCGGAGGAACCTTCCTCGGCACACCCGGTGCGACCACCACGCCGGAAGCGGTCGCCGCCGCCAACCCCGATGTCATCCTCACCGCATGGTGCGGAGCCGGGAACCGCGTCCCGCTCGAAAAAATCATCGCCCAGCGCGGCTGGCAACACCTCTCCGCCGTGCGCCAGGGCCGCGTCTACTGCATCGCCGACGAACTCCTCAACACCCCCGCGCCTACGCTCATCCCCGGGCTCCACGCCATCGCCGGCGCCATCCACCCTGACGTCTTTGGTGCGCCCGGTAAACCTTCGGTCCGCCGCATCGATCAAATTTCCACTTCAACCGTCTAAACTGAAAGAACGTGGATACGAATGTCGAGCAAAACAGTGGCAAAACCGTGCGCCTGGTGGCCGCAGCCCTCATTCTGCGCGCAGACACCGTCCTTATCTGTCAGCGACGCCCCGACCAGGCCATGGCGCTCAAGTGGGAGTTCCCCGGCGGAAAAATAGAGCCCGGCGAGACCCCTGAGCAAGCCCTCGTCCGCGAGCTCGACGAGGAGCTCGGCATCCGCGCCCAGATCGGTGCCCACGTCATTCGCATCCGCCACGCCTATCGCAACGGAGGGGCCGTCGACCTCCAGTTCTTCGCCGTCCGCGCCTTCGACGGCGAAATCACCAACCGTATCTTCAACGACTTCCGCTGGGTCCCTCTCAAAGACCTGCCCAGTTACGACTTCCTCGCCGCCGACCGCGGACTCATCCGCGACCTGGCTGAAGGCAAACTCCTCTAGCCAGCCACGCATTTTGCGTCCTTTTTCTCGAAAAATAGTCTAATATTCAGAGACCAAATCAATAAAAATGGAAAACACCCTCATCCGCAAAGCCGGTTAGAGACGAATTTCCAACTCGCTCTGCATTCGCGGTCAGATCCCTTCTGAACTGCGCTCAAGCTGCCCGAACCGTGTGAGTTGAGATTCCTTCCCCAGCGCTATCGCGCGCGGAAGGAAAAAAGCTTGCGAGCTATGAGCTGTTGAATTAGTCAGCTGAATTCTTCACGCATACAGGCTACAAAAACGAGAACATCGCAAGATCCGCAACCATCAAAGCCCTGGCTTGGAAACCAGGGCTTCTTTTTGGACTGAGTGCCGGATCAGACCTTCCCGATCTCCTCCAGCAGCACATCCCCGTCCTCAGTAGGAGGCAAACAACTAGCTCCCCGGCAAACCACCGCAAACGCCCGCCCCCCATGCAGCTCCGGCAAATGCGGCAAGGTCTCCGCCAGCAACGGAGGCAGCTCATCCGCCGCCACCTGCTCCGGACGCAGCACAATCACGCGCTTGTTTACCGCATACCGAGCCGTCGCCATCGCCGCCAGTTTCTTCGCCTCCACGCCCGCGCCAATCACCACCACCTGCACCGCAGGCAGCAGAAGCATCTCCAGCGCCAGCCCATACGTCCCGGCATACAAACCGAAGTGCTCCACAATCCCCGCGAAATTCGCCAGCGTGTCTTCCGCCTTCTCGCGAAAATCCGTCCGCCCGCTCAGCGCCTCCAGCCGCAGTAGAGCCGCAGCCGCAGCCGGGTTCCCCGCCGGAGTCGGCGTATCCTGCAGCGGCTTCCGTCGCGCAGCCAGCACACCCAGCGCGCCCTCCACCTCCTCCGTATCAAAAAACCCATCGCCGGTCGCGTCATAAAAGCCAGCCACCATCGTCTCGCCCAGCGCCATCGCAGCGTCATAATACTTGCGCGCGCCCGTAGACTCCCAGCCGTCCACCAGCGCATGAATCAAAAACGCATAGTCATCCAGCACACCCGCTACACGCCGCCCGGCCCGGCCATCCGCATAAGCCACCACATGCGCCAGCCCAGCTTGCGCGTCCCACGCCTCCGCCACCAGCCGATCCAGCGTCTTCAGCGCGAACTCCTTCGCATCCTTTAAATCCAACACCCGCGCCGCATCCAGATACGCCGACACCGCCATCGCATTCCACGACGTGTAAATCGTCCGGTCAATATAAGGCGTCTCCCGCTTCAGCCGAGCCGCCAGCAGCTTCCCCTTCGCCGAAGCCAGCAGCCCTTCAACCTCGCCGAAACTCTTGCCCTCGCGCTTCGCAATCTCCTCCACCGTGAACTTCCGGTGCAGCACATTCTTCGCCGGATTGTGATGCATGTCTCCCAGCTCGCCAATGTCGTAGAAAGGCCCCGCCACTGCCATCTCATCCGCCGACAGCACCGCCGCGGCCTCATCGCGCGTCCAGGTAAAGTAGTCGCCGTCGTCATCCAACGACAAATCCGCATCCTGCGAAGCGTAAAAACCGCCCCGCTCGCGGTCCGTCAACACCGCATCCATCCAGCGAATAATATCCTTCGCCACCCGCGCCGCATCCGCATCCACAAAGCTCTGGAACGCATGGACATAATTCCCCAGCAGCCCCGCATTGTCGTACAGCATCTTCTCAAAGTGCGGAACCACCCAGCGCTCATCCACCGAATACCGATGGAACCCGCCCGCAATCTGGTCATACACACCGCCCCGCGCCATCTTTTCCAGCGTCACCACCGCGGCTTCCTTCGCAGCTTCATTCCCGGTACGCGCCGCCACATCCAGCAACAAATCCAGCGCCGCCGGATGCGGAAACTTCGGCTGCGACCCAAACCCTCCATGCCGCGGATCAAACTGCTTCACCGCCGACTCCACCATCTTGTCCACAATCTCTACGGAAAGCGACCCCGCCCGTCCCGCAAACGTCTCCCCATGTTCGATCGCCGCAAACACGCTGTCCGCTGACTCCAGCGCCTCCTCGCGCCGCGTCTTCCAGACATCCGCCATCGTCAGCAGCACGCGATCGAACCCCGGCCGTCCATAGCGGTCATCGCGCGGAAAATATGTTCCCCCAAAATAAGGCCGTCCATCCGGAGTAAGAAACGCCGTCAGCGGCCACCCGCCCTGCCCGCTGATCGCCGACACCGCCGCCTGATACCGGCTATCCACGTCCGGCCGCTCATCGCGATCCACCTTGATCGCCACAAAATGCTCATTCACAATCGCCGCCAGCGTCGGGTCCTCATAGCTCTCGCGATCCATCACATGGCACCAGTGGCACCACACCGCGCCAATGTCCAGCAGCACCGGCTTGTCCTCGCGCGCCGCCGTAGCAAACGCCTCCGCTCCCCATTCATGCCAGTGGATCGGCTGATGCAAAGCCGAACGAAGATACGAAGAAGCCGCTTTATCCAGAGAATTATTCGAGTGTCCCATCAACTCCGAGTCTATCCAACCGCTCCGCAAGCCGCCACAAGCGCACGACCCTCATCCGGCCTCTACACTGTCAAGAGCGCAGCTCTGGAGCTCGCGCATCAGGAGACAACGTATGTCCTGGCTCATCTGGGCTCTTCTTGCAGCCGCCTTCGCAGCGGCCACAGCTCTACTCGCAAAAGTCGGTGTCTCCGGAGTTGACCCGAATCTTGCCACCGCCGTACGCACATCGGTCGTCGTCATCTTTACCTGGATCATCGCCGTAAGCCTTGGCGCCCACGGCGGACTCGTCCACATCGACCGCCGCAGTTGGCTCTTCCTCGCCCTGTCCGGCGTCGCCACCGGCCTCTCCTGGATCTGCTACTTCCACGCCCTGTCGGTCGGCCCCGTCTCCAAGGTCGCGCCGATTGACAAGCTCAGCGTCGTGCTCGTCATCCTGCTCGCCTGGCCCCTGCTCGGCGAGGCGCTCACCGCCCGCAAGCTCATCGGCGGCATCCTCATCGCCACCGGAGCCATCGTCCTCGCGCTCAGCTAACCGCGCACATCTCCCGCTGACCAGCTCATCCACGCCTCGCACGCACCCCATAACAACTCAGGCACACCCCCAACTCTGCCGCCCATCTCAAACCGAAAAATGCTAAAGTAGGGGCATTTATCGAAACATTTCCCCGGAACCGCGGCAGTTGCAGGCACAGCCATGAGCGTAACCGCCCCACATCCCGAAGTGGACGCCAGGCCTCCCGCGCCGGCCCAGCCGCCCGGGCTCTTCCCCGAGCTCTCCATCGTCATGCCCTGCCTCAATGAGCAGGAGACCGTAGGCATCTGCGTCCGCAAAGCCCTCGCCGCCCTGCGCGAAGCGGGCATCGACGGCGAAGTCATCGTCGCCGACAACGGCTCCACCGACCACTCCATCCCCATCGCCCAGTCCGAAGGCGCCCGCGTCGTCCCCGTCGCCGCCAAGGGATACGGCAACGCCCTCAAAGGTGGAATCCTCGCCGCCCGCGGCCAGTACGTCCTCATGGCCGACTCCGACGACAGCTACAACTTCGGCCACGTCCCGCGCTTTCTTCAGTCTCTCCGCGATGGCTCCGACCTCGTCATGGGCAACCGCTTCCGCGGGGGCATCGCGCGCGGAGCCATGCCTCCCCTCCACCGCTATCTCGGCAATCCCGTCCTCACCCGCATCGGCAAGCTGCTCTTCCCGTCCCCCTGCGAGGACTTCCACTGCGGCATCCGCGCCTTCTCCAAAGACAGCTTCCTGCGCATGGACCTCCGCTCCTCCGGCATGGAGTTCGCCAGCGAGATGGTCGTCAAAGCCAGTCTGCTCCAGATGCGCGTCAGCGAAATCCCCACCACCCTCGCGCCTGACGGACGCTCCCATCCGCCCCACCTCCGCAGTTGGCGCGACGGCTGGCGTCACCTCCGTTTTCTGCTCATGTACAGCCCGCGCTGGCTCTTTCTCTATCCCGGCATCGCCCTCATGCTCATCGGACTCGCCGGCTGCCTCTGGCTTCTGCCCGGCCCCCGCATCATCGACGGCATCGGATTCGACGTTCATACCCTGCTCTACGCCTTCATGGCCGTGCTCGTCGGCTTCCAGCTTCTCTCCTTCGCCGTCTTCACCAAGGTCTTCGCCATCTCCGAAGGGCTGCTCCCCTCCGACCCGCGCCTCAACCGCATCTTCCGCTACATCACCCTCGAAACCGGACTCATCGTCGGCTCCGTCCTCACCCTCGCCGGCGTCGCAGGCTCCATCTTCGCCGTCTCCGGATGGGCCATCAAAAGCTTCGGAGCCCTCGACCCCACCCACATGCTCCGCATCGTCATGCCCGCCGTCTTCGCCCTCACACTAGGCGTGCAAATCATCTTCAGCAGCTTCTTCCTAAGCATCCTCGGCCTCCGGCGAAACAATGCCCCTCGCGATTGACGAATGCTCTGAGAATCGATGCACCATCTGCGGTAACGAACGATCGGTCTTTGTTCGAGAAGGACCTGACTTGTACAGGCCGAAGGAGACGAAAATATTTCGATTGACGCAATGCCTCACTTGCGGCCATATCATGCAAAATCCACCCCCCACCGCTGAGGAGCTCAACAAAGCCTACGCAATCGAATATGCACCCTATCGACCGTCATGGAAGGAGCCCGGCTGGCACCTGTGGAAAGTCCTTCGCGATCTCACCACCTATCGACGCATACGGCGGTTGAAGCGCTATGGGAAAGGACACCATCTGCTGGAGGTCGGATGCGGAGCGGGTGACTTTCTTTTTGCGGCGCACCGCGCAGGCTGGAAGGTAGCTGCCGTTGAATATAGCGAACCGATCGTAGAGATGCTCCGTTCAGAAGCTTCCTTTGATGTCCGCTCGGGAGAATTGAGTCCCGGTCTTTGGGAGCCCGAGAGCTTTGACGCGGTCGTTCTATGGAGCGTACTTGAGCACGTTCAGAACCCGATGGAGTTCCTCGCCATCGCTTCGTCATATTTGAAGCCAGGGGGAACGGTATTTCTTCAATTTCCAACCGTTTACGGACTAGAGCTTGGGAAAATGTTTCGACAGTATTGGGCAATCCTCGATCTGCCTCGCCATCTGAACTTTTTCGGCAGGGAATCTCTTTCCAAGCTATGTGACCAGGCAGGGATGAATCTGACAGTATTCAAAACGCCGCTTCTCGATATCGGCTGGTGTTACCTTACAAGTTGCTCGAACTATGCGAATGATTCGAAAAGCAGCGTTATGAAATTACTGAAACTCGCGTTGCTCGCGCCCGTCATCGCTCTCACTCTCCCCTATATGGCAGTACAAGCGCGGCGGGGACGCGGCACCGAAGCATTCGCGGTAGCCGTCAAGCGATAACCAATGAGCCCATTCCTGTCAGTCATCATGCCAACCTGCAACGGTGAGAAGTTCATCGCCGCGGCACTCGACAGCGTGCGTCAGCAGTATGAGGGAGTGGAGCTGATCGTCGTAGACGACGGCTCCACTGATCGCACCCTCGATATCGTTCACGATTTTGCAAAAACGCTCCCTCTCCAGCTCATCACCCCCGGCGGGATCGGAAATTGGGTAGCTGTCACCAACATCGGTCTGCGCGCGGCCACAGCCGAATGGGCCTGCCTTCTGCATCAGGACGACCTCTGGCTTCCCAACAGAATTGCAAGGTTGCGCGTCGAAACAGAAAAAGCCGAAGGCCCCCTTGTGCTCCACAATGCAAAGTTCATCGGCCCGGACGGGCAAACTCTCGGCCCCTGGACCTGCCCGCTCGCGGAAGGGCGTGTCTCGTCCGACGAATTGATCGAGCGCCTGCTCATCCAAAACTTCATCGCCATACCGTCGCCCGCATTCCGCAGAGGCGCCGCTATAGATTCCGGCGGCCTCGACGAAACGCTATGGTTTTCAGCCGACTGGGACCTTTGGCTACGGCTGGGAGCGCTCGGCCCGGCGCGTTTCATCAACGAACCGCTCGCCGCGTTCCGCATTCACCCCGCCTCGCAAACAGCCGCGCGCAAAACCCAGCCCGGCGAATGGGAGCAGCAGCTAACTACAGCGTTCACCCGGCATTTCCAGACCTGGCAAAGGACGGGAAAACGCAGAGAGTCCGTCAGGCGAGCCGCCCTGGCTTCCATCGCAGTGAGCTCCGCGCTCTCCGCCGCCTCGCGCGGCGAGCCGGCTCGCCTGTCACCCGCGTTTCGCACACTGCTCTCGCTGGGCCCCTCAGACTGGCATAGATATTTCAGAGACTCCCGCATCATGCAGCGCGTCCGATCACGGCTCAAGGTACGCGCTTGACTACGGCGGGAATCTCAAAAGGTAATTCATAATCACCAGCAAGACTGCCATACTGGGAGCACTCGTGAAGACCACCGGCATCACAGAAACGCACGCCGAAGACCCCCAGCGCATTCCAAAGCATTCCACCTGGAACCGCATCCAATACGCCATCTATGCCCTCGTCCTCGCCGTCCCCGTTTCCGTCTGGCTCACCCTCATCCGCGACCCGCTCAACCAGGACGAAACCGGCTCCGTCTGGGATATCAGCGCGGGCTTCTCCAAAATATGGCCGCATCAGTTCATCTCTCTGGCCTTCCCCGCCTATGCCTACATCCTCTGGCTCTTCACAAAAATCCTCGGAACCAGCGAAGCCGCGCTCCGAACCCCGTCCTTTCTCGCCATGCTCGGAGCCGCTGTCCTGCTCTACCTCGCCGCGCGTGAACTCTTCGAGCGTGACCTCGCCGTCATCGCGACCCTCGTCTTTTGCGTCCATCCCATCGTCATCGTCGAGTCGGTCAACGTCCGCCCCTATGCCTTCGCCATCCTCGCCACCAACGCCGCCATCCTCGTCATGCTTCGCCTGCGCCGCAGCAACTCGAACGGGCTTGCGGCCCTCTTCGGTTTCCTGGCGGCCTGCATCGTGTACTTCTATCTTTTGTTCGCGGTCATGCTGCCCGCACTCGTCCTCTGCTTCTTTGTGGTCAAATCCAAAGACCTCAAACCCGCATTCCGCCAGTTCGGCGTCGCTGTTGCCGTGTTTGTGTTGGCGTTCCTGCCCGTCATCCCCAGCCTTCATTACCTCCTTCACACCGCCGGTACCCACGTCTACGAAGTCGCCCCCAACGCAGCCGATTTGATCTGGACGCTCGCCCCTGGAATCCTGCCCTTCATAGCCGCGGGCACCATTCTCGTCGCCCTCGTGCTCGTCGCAATCAAACCGAAACCGCAGCAGGAGTCCTCAAAAGGCGACGGCAACTGGCGTCTCATCGTCTGCCTGTCCTTAGCGTTCATCCCGCTCCTGACCCTCTACAGCCTGAGTGTAGGAACGCCGCTTCACCTCTTCGTAAATCGCCATCGCGTCATCGCGATTCCAGGCATCTCCCTCTGCTGGGCTCTCCTGCTCAGCCGCTATCTCACCCGCCCCACGCGGTTGCTCTTCTGCGCTGCGCTCGCCGCCGTCATCGCCTTCCAGTACTACGTCTACCCCTATGCCGGACGCCATTTCGTCACCTGGAAATACGCCCTCGCCCTCGCCGAAAAGAACGCCTCCGCCGACAACGCTCCCGTCCTCGTCTGCAGCGACTACATCGAGTCCGACTACCTTCCCATGCCGGTAAACTCACCAACTGACAGCAGACTTTTCTCCACTCTCGCCTATTACAAGCTCACCGTACCCGTAGTTCCGCTGCCTCAGGACCTGAATGATCAAGCGATACGCATCGCTTCAGACTTCCTCCAACAGGCCGGGCAGAAGCACCAGCGCTTCCTCGCCATCGCCTCTCCGTCCTCCGTCAAAACACTCGACTGGCTCACGCAGCGCGCCTCCCCAACCTACTCCGTCCACAACCTGGGAGCTCCCGACGGAATCGAAGTCCTCGAGTTCTCCGACTCCCCGTCTCAAAGCAGCCCGCAGGGAGCCGTGCATGGAAGCGGGAAATGACCTCTTGACCGGGCAGAACCCAACCCCAAAAGCCCGGCAAACGCCAACCGGCTCCATCCCGCCGCGACTGCTCTACGCCCTCTACGCCCTCGCCCTCGCCGTCTCCATCTCCATCTGGTTCCTCGCCATCCACGCCAACCTGTGGCTCGACGAGACTGGCTCCTACTGGGTCATCAGTCGCGGCTTCGCAAAAATATGGCGCGAGCAGTACATCTCCCTTGGCTTCCCGGCCTATTTCTACGTCCTCTGGCTCTGCTCAAAAATCCTCGGAACCACCCCGGTCGCGCTCCGCATCCCCTCCGTTGTCGCCATGCTCGCCGCAGCAGCCCTTCTCTACCTCGGCGCCCGCGAGCTCTTCAAACGAGACGTCGCCATCATCGCCGTCGTCGTTTTTTCCCTGCACCGGCTCATCATCGCCGAATCCGTAGAAATCCGCCCCTACGCCTTCGCCACCCTCGCCACTACGCTGGCCATCTATCTCCTGCTCCGCCTCCGCCGCAGCAACTCAAGCGCGCTCGCCGCCCTCTTCGGACTCTCCGCCGCCCTCATCGTCTACTTCCACTACCTGTTTGCGGCCATTCTCCCCGCATTTGTCATATGCTTTTTCGTCCTCAAAAAGGGAAACCGCAAGGCCCTCTGGCGTCAATTCACCATCGCCCTCGCCGTCTTCACCGCAGCCTTCCTGCCGCTCATCCCCAGCCTGCGCTACCTCTTCCGCACCAGCGCCAGTCACGTTTACGAAGCCGCTCCAAAATTCTCCGACCTCTTCTGGACCCTCGCCTCCGGCTGGCTCTCCGTCGCTTTCATCGGAGCCGTGTTTCTCGCCCTCCTCATCGCAGCAGCCAGACCCAAGCAGGCCGCCGCGCCGCGCCCCTTCGAGACCGAAAAGCTCCTCATATGCGCCTCCCTGGGGCTCATCCCCATCCTGATCCTCTACGGCATCAGCGCCGCAACCTCCATCCACATGTTTGCTGGCCGTCACCGCGTCGTCGCCATTCCCGGAATCGCGCTCTGCTGGGCCTTCCTCGTCAGCCGCCTCCGGCCATCCATCGTGCGGCTGGCTTTTTGCGTCGCGCTCGTCGCCATGACCGCCTTCGAATGCTACCGTGCCCCCGCATTCCGGCAGCCCGCGGACTCATGGAAAGGTGCGCTCGCCCTCGCCGAAAAAGAAGCCTCAACCGACAACGCGCCCGTCCTCGTATGCAGCCATTTTGTCGAATCCAACTACGTTCCCATGCCGCTCCATGCCCCAAAGCAAAGCCGGTATTTCGCGCAGCTTTCCTATTACAAGCTCACTGTGCCCGTCGTTCCCCTGCCACAGTCGCTCAATAGCCAGGCCATGCAGATTGGATCGCAGTTTCTCCAGCACGCCGCGCAGAACCATGAACGCTTCTTCGCGCTCGGCGACCCGCCCTCCTACCAGACACTCGACTGGCTCGCGCAGCACGCCTCACAGAACTACTCCGTCCGCGACCTCGGAATACTCGGCCAGACCAGGGTCCTCGAATTCACGCCCCGCCCCGCGTCCTCAAGCTGACCGCCCGTTCTTACTCTGTCCGCAGCGCGTTCATCGGCTCAACCCCCGCCGCCCGCCGCGAAGGCAGCCAGCACGCCAGCCACGCCGTAGCAAACACCCCTGCTGTAATCGCCGCATACGTCAGCGGATCATACGCGCTCACCCCGAACAGCAACGCCTTCATCATGCGCATCGCCGCAAACGCCGCCACCAGCCCGCATCCAATGCCGACGGCCGCCAGCACCAGTCCGTCGCGCACAAACATGCCCACAATCGCTCCCCGCTGCGCGCCCAGCGCCATGCGAATCCCAATCTCCTTCGTCCGCTGCGAAACCGAATACGAGATCACGCCATAAATTCCCACCACGCCCAGCAGCAACGCCATCGCTCCCGCCACCGCCAGCATCACCAGCGTGAACGATGTCCGCGCCATCGATTGCTTGTAGTAATGTCCCTCAGTATTCGGCATCGCCAGGGGCAGGCTCGAATCCTCCGACCATATCGCCTGCCGGACTTCCTGCATGAATGCCTCTGACCCTGCCCGGGGCGTCCGGATCACAAATGAAATCCAGCGCTGGACCATCTCCTTCTCAGTATCAAAATTGTTCATCATCAGCGGCCAGTACACCGTCGTCGGAGCCTTTTTTGACACTCCATCCAGATGCACATCACCCACCACGCCCACAATCTGCCGCCAGTCGTCCGTCGACCCCGTCCGGATCCGCTTGCCCAGCGCATTCTGCGCGCTGCCCCAGTACTCCCGCGCAAAGTTCTCCGAAATCACCGCCACCGGCAGCTTGTCGTAGCTGTCTTCCCATGTGAAATCGCGGCCCGCAACAATGGGCGTCCCCATCGTCTTGAACAATCCCGGCGAAACATGAATAAACCGCCGTATCGGTGGAATCTCGCCCTCGCGATAGGTACGGTCTGCGGCGAAAATCAGGTCGTTCGAACTCGATCCGGACATCGGAACCGCGCTCGTCAGGCTCACGGACTCGACCCCCGGCAGCGCCGCCACCTTGCCCATCATCGCCTGTTCCATATGGATCAGTTTGTCGCGGTCTTTGTCTGGAATCTGCGTCTCCGGAACCGAGATGCTGAACGCCTGCAGCGTGTTCGGGCTGGTAAATCCCGGATTCACGTCTTCCAGCGCCTTGAAGGTCCGGATCATCAGCCCTGAGCAGATCAGCAGCACCAGCGCCAGCGCCACCTGCACCACCACCAGCGTGCTCCGCGCGCGATGCCGCTCCCTGCTCTGGCTTAGCCCGCGTCCGCCCTCGCGAAGGTCCGCATTCACCTGGCCGCCTACAAACTTCAATACCGGTATCAGCCCCGTCAGCAGCCCCGTGAACACCGCCAGCGCCAGCGTGAACAACAGCACCGGTACACTGATCCCGATCTCATGAATGCGCGGCAGGTCCGTCGGAGCCAGCGCCACCAGCAGTCGCAATCCCCCATACGCCAGCGCCAGTCCCAGCGCGCCCCCGATTACCGCAAGCGTCACGCTTTCAAACAACAGATCGCCCGCAATCCGCTTCCATCCCGCGCCCAGCGCTGTCCGAATGGCCAGCTCCTGCCGCCGCCCTTCCACGCGCACCAGCAACAGGTTGGCCACATTCGCGCACGCAATCAGCAACACGCCAATGATCGAACCCATCAGCACCCACAGCACGTTGCCCACGTCGCCTACAACATCCTGCTTCAGCGGATGCAGATTCATCTTGAAATTCGCAGCCTCGAACAGCTTCTCGCTGTACCCCTCCGGAGGCGGAAAGCTCCGTATGGCAATCGGAATCAGACGCTGCAGGTCCGCGCTTGCCTGCGCCATCGTCACACCGGGCTTGAGCCGCGCCAGCGCTTCGTAGCTGAAATTCCCCAGCTTCGTCTTGCTGCGATCCCATTGCAGCGGCAGCACCAGCGACGCGTCGTCCCAGTTCAGGAAATGAAATCCCCTCGGCAGTACGCCGATAATCTCTCTCGGCTTGCCGTCCACCATAATCGACTGCCCGATCACGCCCGTCGAGCTGCCGAACTTCTTCTGCCAGTACGCATACGAGAGCAGCGCCGTCTCCGGAGCCCCGGCCGTATCATCAGCCTGCGTAAACAGCCGCCCCAGTGCTGGCTTTACGCCCAGCAGCGGTAGCGTCGCCTCCGACACATCCAGCCCGTTCACGTGCTCCGGTCGCCCCGTGCCCGTCACGCTCAACATGTCGCCGTCGTAAACCCCGACATCCTCCAGCGTCTTGTTCTGCTCCCGCGTAATGAAGTAGAGAAACGGAGCCATATTCAGGTCTTTGACGTTGACCACCGCCGAGCTGTACCAAACCCCGATCAGACGGCCTGGCTCTGGATAAGGCAGCGGCTTCAGCAATACCCCATCCACCACGCTGAAGATCAGCGTCGTTGCTCCAATGCCCACCGCCAGAGTAATCAACGTAAGCGTAGTAAAAAGCGGAGCACGCCCCAGCCTCCGCAACACCTGTCTCAGCCGGTCAACAAAAATACCCATCGCACGCCCCCGCAAGATGAATCGCCGCGCAATCGAAGCCCATCGACGCCACGAACATCACTACGCTGCCGCAAAGCAAAAAGTTCCAGTCAGACCCAGGCAGATATGGATCGGGCTCCTGCTATCATCAGCTAGCCCAAACCGGCGCGTCCGGCCATTGATTGTTCCACTGAGGTCCCATTGGGGGTTCTAAACGTTCCACGGAAGGCGGATACACCCGCACTGGCTGGTCCACGGCAAACTGCCCTTTGGCTGATGACACTTGCCGTATTTCTCAATGCATTTTTGCTTCTATTCCTTGGGATGTTCCGAAGCTGCAACGTCTATGATGAAGGGCTCATACTAACCGGCGCAATGCGCGTCGCCGCTGGCGCCGTACCCTACCGGGACTTCTATGCAAACTACGGCCCCGCGCAATTTTACCTTCTCGCCGGGTTGTTCAAGCTCTTTGGACCCTCCGTACTAGTCGAGCGACTGCTCGATCTGTCTTTCAAGGCCGGCATTGTGGCCGCCTGCTTTGCATGGACTGCGGTCTACTGCAGAAAGTCGTCCGCCCTCCTGGCAGCCGCCCTTTGCTGGACGTGGCTGTTCACTCTCATCTGGTACGGTTCTCCCCTCATGCCCGCCACGCTGCTTTCCCTTGCTGGATCAGGACTCTTCCTGTCAGCATGGGTTAACGGCAGGTCGAGCCGACGTCTGCTCGCTGCTGGAGCAGTAACCGGCCTCATCGTGTTGTTTCGATATTATGTCGGCTTCGGCGTTCTGCTCGCTCACCTCTGCTTTATTGTCATCAATGATTTTCACGGCGACGGCCGTTCGCGTCTGCGCCTTCGCAATACAGCCCTGAGCGCCGGTCAGTACCTCGCCGGAACTGCGATCGTCTGCACTCCGCCGGCGCTCATCTATTTGGCCGTCGCACCCCTCCACAACTTCGTCTTCGACATCATTACCTATCCGCGCGAATATTACGGCCATGCCCGCCGTCTTCCATTCCCTGGCATCCCACACAGCATTGACCTTTTGGCGGTAAGCAATCTCGTGGTCTATATCCCCATCCTCGCAGTGGGGATTCTGCTCTTCTTCTTCTTCAGCGAACGCGATCGCCCGCGTCCCGATGCTGCTTCCGCTCCAGCCTCCTCCATTCGCCACGAGCACTTGGATCAGTTCTTTCTGCTTTTCGGGCTGCTCATCCTTGTCTTCTACGGCAAAGGTCTGGTGAGAGTGGACCCATTTCAAATGTTTCTGTCGATCGCTCCCTCACTGATCGTTCTTGTGGTGCTGTCCGAACGCCTCCGGCCTCGTAATGTTCTATTTCGTTACGCCGTGGCGGCCACACTCTTGCTCACTTTACTCACGACAGCAGCGGCGGGCCTGGGAACCGCCATAAAAATCTTCAGCCGCTATCATTCCTCTGTCCTGGCGGAGTTAGTCTCGCCGCCTGGCCCTGCGTCCCTGCGTAATCTCACCTCTTGGTGCGGCGTCCCAAACCCCCTGCACACAGGACTGTGTTTCCTGGTAGACCCTGATCACATCAAAGCCATCCAATTCATCGACACCCACACCAGTCCAGGAGATCAGCTCTTTGTGGGACTGCCCCACCACGACAGGATCTGGGCCAACGATATCCTCACCTACTTTGCGACCCAGCGCATGCCCGCCACGCGCTGGTATCACTTTGACCCCGACCTTCAGACCAGAGCAGACATCCAGCGCGAAATGATTCACGAAATAGAATCCGAGCCCGTACCTTACATTCTTCTCGACTCTCAATGGGAGAACATCCGCGAACCGAACGACAGTTCGGAAAGCAGCGGCGTCACTCTGCTCGACGATTTCATCAGGGATAACTATCAGCAGGTTCAGTCATTCGGAGAGATGACCGTGTGGCAAAGAGAGAGCCCGTAAAATTTCACTGGCAATCAATCCGGAAGGATGCGCAGGGCTGAACAACAGCATCCTCTTGTCTTCGGTGCGAGCGTGCCTTCCCTCCCGATTGCACCCGGAGCCTCCATTTCTTATGCTGGCGTTAGGCCGGACCGAGGCCAGACCGCTACGGCAAAGAACTCTCCGGCGGCCCGAAAGGAATCCCCATGAAGCATGCATCGCTCGTATTCATGCTGCTGGTTTCAGTTCTGCCTGCGCAAAATCCGGTGCCTCCCGGAACCGTCCTTCCCCTCAGCCTCGAAACAACCCTCAACATCCAGAAGATCAGGCCCGCAAAGGTCATCCGCGCCGAGGTCATGCAGAACATTCCAGGAACGGCGATTCACAAGGGCGCCCGGGTCTTCGGCCACGTCCTGAGCGTCACTCCGTCGAGCATCGCGCTTACCTTTGACACGCTCGTGGCAAATGGAAAGCGCATTCCCATCATCACCAACCTGCGCGCGCTCGCCTCCATGATGGCCATAGAGGAGGCGCAAATCCCCGAAGGCGGAGCCGACCGGGGCTTGCCGCCTCGTGACAAGACCACAACCCAGATCGGGGGCGAGCAGGTCTACCATGGAGGAGGGCCTGTGACGCGAGGCATGACGACTGTCGCAGAACCCACACCGTACGGCGCGCGCGGGCGCTTGCAAAGCAATCCGCCCTGTCGTGCCGCCATCGCGGAGAATTACGCTCCCCAGGCCTTGTGGCTCTTCTCCACCAACGCCTGCGGAATCTATGGCTACAATCATCTCTCCATCGAACACTCCGGACGCACCAATCCAGTCGGAACCATCATTCTCAGCTCAAGACCCGGAAAGCTGCACATCAGAAGTGGAAGCGGACTCCTTCTTCGTGTCCAGGGGTCATGACGCCGTGGGTGGACGCCAATAACGCACCTATGCCTTACCCCACCAATCCCCGAGCCACCTTCACATAAAGCTCCACCGCCTCCAGCAGCTCCCGCTTCGCCAGCTTCTCTGCCGGAGTATGCGCCACATGGATCGATCCCGGCCCCAGCAGCAGCGGCTCGCCCCACTTCGTCAGCCACGGAATATCCGTCGTGAACTTCGCCACCATCGTCGGCAAGCCCTCAATCTTCCGCAGCCGCTGGAACGGAATCTCCAGCGTAAAGTCCACCTCCGCCAGCCCCTCCGCGGCCTTCAGCACCGCCGCCCGCGTCTCCGCCGCATCGCCCACCAGCCGAATCAGCACCTGCGCCTCCGCATGGTCCGCAATCACATTCGGAGCGTACCCGCCCTCCATCAATCCCACATTCAGCGTGCTCGGCCCCACTTCCTCCGCCACAGGAAGCTCCAGCGCCAGCAGCCGGTTCAGCACCTCCACCAGCTTGTGCGTCGCGCTCTCTCCCAGCTCCGGATACGCCGAGTGCGCCATCTTTCCCTTCGCCGTCAGCCGAACCCGCAGTGCGCCCTTTGAAGCCAGCGCCACGCGGTTATCCGTCGGCTCGCCGTTAATCAAATACCGGCTGCCCTTCGCCCGCTCATTCGCCACCTTCGCGCCCGCCGAGTCGCGCTCCTCGCCCACCACAAACAGCAGGCCCACCCGCGCGCCTGCAGCCCTCAGCCGCTCCGCCGCCGCAATCTGGGCCGCAATAATTCCCTTCGCATCGCAAGCCCCGCGCCCATAAATAAAGTCCGCATCCTCGCTCGAAGCAAGATAAGGAGGCACCGTATCCATATGCGTAGAAAACACCACATCCGGAGTCTCGCCCGCCGTCCCCGCATACACATTCAATCGTTGGCTCGCGCTCTTGCTCTCAGCCGGCTGCGCCACAGGCATCGTCTCTACGGCAAAACCCCGCCCGGCCAGAAAATCCGCCAGAAACAACCCCACCGCACCTTCGTGGTAAGTAGTCGACTCGATATCCACCAGGCTCCGCGTAAGCGCAACCACATCCAGAGCAGCCAAAGAAGAAGCAGAAGATTCCACACTCATAGTCTCCCCAGCATACCCTGTCGCTGGTCCCACGCCACACCGATTGCCGCAAAACTCAAAGCCGCATCCTTAACACAGCCTCACAGCACCACAAGCTATTCTTGACCCAGCCATGAGCAGCTCCACCCACCACGCTTCAAGTAGCTCCCGGCGCGCCTTCCGGCACCATTGGCGCCTCTACCTCTTTGAAGCCGCCGAGCTCGCCATCTTCATGATCTCCGCCTGCGTCGCCACCGTCGTTCTCTTCCATGCTTCCTATCCCGCGCTCAAACTCATCCCCAGCGCCGCCGTCCGTCGTCTTCTCATGGGAATCGCCATGGGCGCAACCGCTGTCCTCATCATCCGGTCCCCCATGGGCAAGCGCTCCGGAGCCCACTTCAACCCAGCCATCACTCTCACCTATCTCCGCCTCCGCAAAATCGCCAACTGGGACGCGCTCTTCTACGTCGTCTTTCAATTCATCGGAGGAGTCTTCGGAGTCGCCGTCTCCGCGCTCCTCCTCGGCAGCCGTCTCGCGGCTCCATCGGTCGAGTACGCCGTCACCGTCCCCGGCCCCGACGGAACCGCCGCCGCCTTCTTCGCTGAATTCTTCATGGCCATCCTGCTCATGGGCGTCGTGCTTTGGATCTCCAACCGTCCGCCCCTGGCAAAGTACACCAGCTACGCCGTCGGCGTTCTCATCACTTTCTATGTCTTCTTCTTCGCGCCCGTCTCTGGATTCAGCATCAACCCCGCCCGAACCACCGGCTCAGCCGTCTTCGCCCGGATCTGGACCGCCGGATGGCTCTACTTCACCGCGCCGCTCCTCGGAATGGTGAGCGCCGCCGAAATCTATCTCCGCAGCTACGGAGAAGACCGAATCCTCTGCGCCAAACTACACCCCGACCCCAAATACCCATGCCCATTTCTATGCACCTACCCCGGTCACCAACATCCGGACCAATCCAACCCGCAAATCCCCAGCACCACAATATCTGGATAACAGTGTCAGGAGAGCGGGTGGTCCACACAAGTTGCCGTTGCTTGTGTGTGGGGACATGTAGACAATTTAAATCGCAACCGAAATGCAAGGAACATGGGAAGTAGTTCCGAGAGAGTATGAAGTCTTAAACTCAATCTCACATAGTCCGCGCCGAACGGGGCTAACTGTTCGGTGGGTGGTCGCTGGCATTCTGTTCATCGTGTCAGAAGTGATCGTGTTTCGCTCCGAGACCGGACGGCACGACTTAAAGCGCAGGCTGAGTGTCTAATCGAGAATCCGACCGCAGCTTTGTCTCCCAATTACAATGGTTTGCTTCCTGGAGAAGCCCTTAGAATCAACTTTTGGTTTTGAGCCGAAAGCTAATAGCAGGCGGGGAGGAATATCGCACCAATGTTCCGGACGATCAACATTGTAGAGTCTATTTTTTGGGCTGGCTTCTGGGTTTTTGCAATAGTGGCCATATGTAGTGAAGCGGCCCGCATTTATGGAAAGCGTGGCTCAAGCTATGATCTGAAGGGGAAAATTGCATTTGTATTCGTCAGCTTGAGCACGGCCATGTATGCGCTGATGTATATCTACATTATGTTTGAGCACAAGCTTCTATTTGGTTTCTCGTTTTATCTCTATTTTACATATCGCTTGATAGGAGCGGGTCTCGCGGCAACGGCACTCTTTTTTAGCATTTTTACGTCAGCACAGTTGAAGGTTATAGGAATAATCATTTCAATCGCAATATTGTTTGGTTTCTGCAACGAGTTAGGACTTGTTCCACTCCCTGATATTTTTGAATTGATAATGCTTGTTGGGATTTATCTCGCTGGTGCTTTTCTGCTTTTGAAACGATGTCATCGGCATGAACCGATGGTTTAAGTCGGAGACTTTATACCGACTTCTGCGATGTCTGCACAATTAAGCAGAAGAATCAGAACTGCTCGAACCAGATCAACAACACGCCGGACGGAAGTTTCTACAACACGTTCAGCTACGCATCGTCCGTTCTCGGGCCTGACGCAGGGTGGAACGAGCTGCTAAAGAAGTCGCCAGCGACGGAGCACAGGAAGAGGCCAAATCATTTTTCCGCGCTGCTGCAAGGAACTGGGCTGGCACAGGACTCGGCTCAATGGGTGGAAGCGTATCTGCTGCTTGGGAACTGGCAGATAGCGTAGTGTTTTTTCCCGTAAATGCCGCAGCGACTGGCGGGTGGCCCACCTTAGTTTTCTCTTCGTTATTCCACCGCCCTCGGGTGCCCCATCCTTCGCGCGTAGTTTGTGCGAAGGGTGGGAGTAGCTAAACAACCTTCATACCGGCAAATGGGAAAGTGCCGACGGGTACCCATGTCTCGCAGAGACATGGGAGAACAGAACTCTCGGTTACGATGCTCCCATGCCGAGATCCCTCGGACGGTATCGGCAAACCGGCGACTTCCATTTCGTACCTTCAGTTGTTAGCCAGACAATCCAAACGCCTTCGCTTGCGTGGCGAAGCCTGTCAAGCCACGCCAGCAAAAATTCCCCGCATCCTCAACATTCCAAAGCGCTCAATCCAACCTCCGAAATGCAGTTGAATTCCCCCCACCGGCTATACTGAAAGAAAGGGACCAGGTTATGGCTCTACGTCCAGGGTCCCGCAAGCAATCCATGCAATCGATTGATTTACGATCACCTTCAGTGAAACACAAATGTTTTCTATGACTTAACCAACGGGGACTTTAAGAAACCCTTTTAAAATCAATGACGAACGCATACTTTCAGAACAAAAAAATTACCATGCCGAGACACGCGTCCATGGCCCGGCGCACAGAATGTGTGCCTGCTCTCGAAAGAGATCAGGAACCTTCGCAGCCCAAACAGCAGCAGGAGAGGACGAAACGATCGATCGGCCAAATCATTCATTGCATGGAGTTTTCATTGAAACGGCATTCCTTTCTATCACTTAGCCACATCCACTTTGTATGAAACCCCAATAGAATCAATGACCGGGCAGAAATCAGGACAAAAACAATGCTTCCCGAGGAGCCGGTTCCATAGAGATTTGGAAGGAAAACTATTACTAAATAGTAAATAGACGCCATGAACCCAGCCCCATCTGCCGTCCGAACCATCGACGACCTCCACGGCCCCGCCGGACGCCTCGAAGCCCTGCTCAACACCGGCTCGCCCCAGGCAAAATACGCTGTACTCCTCTGCCACCCCCACCCCCTCGGTGGCGGAACCATGCACAACAAGGTCGTCTACCACGCCATGAAGGCCTTTCAGGCCGAGGGCCTGCCCGTCCTCCGCTTCAACTTTCGTGGTACCGGGCTCAGCGAAGGCAGCCATGACCACGGCCGCGGCGAGCAGGACGACGTCCGCGCCGCCCTCGACTGGCTCGACCAGAACTTGCAGCTTCCTCTTTTGTTCGCCGGGTTCTCCTTTGGCTCCTACGTCGGTCTCCGCGCCGCATGCTCCGACCACCGGGTCAAAGGAGCCGTCGCCCTCGGCCTCCCCGTCCACGCCGAAGGACGCGACTACACCTACAGGTTCCTCGCCCAGTGCGCGATGCCCAAGCTCTTCATCAGTGGAACCCGCGACCAGTTCGGCCCTCGCGCACAGGTCGAAGCCGCCGTCGCCTTCGCCGCGCCGCCCTCCGAAATGGTCTGGATCAATGACGCGGATCATTTTTTTGCAGGTAAGCTGGTAGAGGTT